>ERZ808245.129-NODE-129-length-43787-cov-11.447133_pt1 | contig 43787 bp, 37 predicted proteins | sample MGYA00521243_ERZ808245 | MGnify/ENA primary metagenome ERZ808245 (study PRJEB31516, sample SAMN03275576) | gut metagenome | biome: mammalia-associated habitat; material: feces | host: Papio cynocephalus | place: Kenya | collected 2012-07-07 ... | reverse complement strand
TATTTGCACTAGAGGCTTTTAATACTGAATAGAATCCTCTTAAGACCTCTCTTATCCCCTCTATATTCTCATTGTTAACATTGCTATTAAGAAGACTGTCATATTCATCTATGAGAACTACTACCTTTTCTCTTTTTGCTAATTCAATAATCAAAAATTTGAAAGCTTCGTCATAGTCATAGAAATCAGGTAAAATAACACCATACACTCCTGCTATAAATAAGAGATTATTCCTTATCTTATCTTTTAAACCTTCAGTACTATTATATGTTATGTCACTAAAATCTATATGTATTACAGGATGCTCTTTCCAATCATAATCGAGTGTGTCTATATAGAGTCCTTTAAAGAGCTCTCGCTTTCCTTTAAAGATTGATTCTAACGTACTTAGTGTTAAACTCTTACCAAAACGACGAGGACGAGAAAGAAAATAGTACCTCTTCCCTTGTGTTATTAGTCTATACAAATAAGATGTCTTATCGACATAGAGATTATTACTTTGAATTAGATCTTCAAAAACTGAGTAGCTTGTATCAATAGGCTTCATAACATACCTCTATAATGAATATAGCACATCTCAATGAAACACAAAAAGTAAATACTCTTGTTTTCTTACTATTTCACATAGCTAGGAAAAGATATTTCAATGGTAGTTCCTACGCCTTTTTCTGAGTCTATTTTAATAATTCCCCTCATCTGAGAAGCAGAGTTTTTTACAATAGAGAGGCCAAGACCTGTTCCTCCACTTTCTTTCGATCTTGATTTATCTACACGATAAAAACGTTCAAAGACACGAGGGAGAGCATCCTTTTCAATACCAATACCATTGTCTTGAACTATAAGATACACAGTTGAGTTTTCTTCTCTTGTAGTAATTTTTACCCAAGCATTTTCTTTCTTGCTATAACGAATGCTATTATCGAGAAGATTAAAAATTATTTCATGCATAAGCTTAATTCTTCCACTAACAGAGACGTCTTCTAATTCTGCTATTATTTCAACACCCTCTTTATTAGCCTTGAAAGTTAATTCTTCAATAACGTCTATTGCTACTTTTTTTAGATTAACTTCTTCTTGTTTCTCCCTTCTCTCTTCTCCTTCATCAAGAGCAGAAAGGTTTAAAATATCTTCAACAAGATTAATAAGACGCTTTGCTTCTTTATATATTTCACCAGAAAAATCGATAACCTTTTCACGAGGAATATCACCACTCATCAAGAGTTCTGCAAAGCCAGATATTGTTGTTAAAGGGGTCTTTAGCTCATGTGAAACATTTGCAGTAAACTCTTTTCTCATATTCTCTCTTTCCGTTCTCTCAGTTACATCTCTCAAAAGAATGATTATGCCCTTATTGACAGCAGGGTATGTTACTTCCTCAATTATTCGAGAGCCTGAAGGGAACGTAAGCTCCTCTTTTTTGCCATTTAAAGCATTAATAAGAGCATTCTTAGCGTCTCCATCTTCAAAGCAAGAGAATATCGATGTCGATTCTATAGATGATAAAGACAAAAGGGAAAGGAAGCTTTTGTTGAAGGAAAGGATTGTTCCCTCTTTGTTAACAATGGCCAAGCCTTCATCCAAACCAGAACTTATTATTTCAAACTCTTTCCTCTTTTCTTCCGCACCTTTAATTTGCTCTTCTACCTTCTTTTTGTCTTTTGCAATTCTGCTTAGAAGGGGTGCTAGTTCATCATAAGTATCATTTTCTTCAGGAGCATCCAAATTTATATTGTTAATAGGACTAACTAAGATCTTTGAAATATATAGTGATAAAAAAGATACAATTATGAATACAAAAATCAAGATGATAATTGTTGGTACAAAAATCAATGATATAAATGCAACCGCCGTCTTTGCTTCTGTAGAAATGCGAAGATAATTTCCATTTTCAAGAGCTGTAGCAGCATAGATATACTTAACAGAGAGAGTGTCACTCTTTCTTTCACTAAAGCCATACCCCTTACCCTGTGCCTCTTTTATTTCTTCCCTATCAAGATGATTCTCCATAGTAGCAGAATCTACAACACTATCGTAAAGAACATCCCCTTTTTGAGATATTAATGTAAGACGTCTGTTACCATTTACTATTTTTGAAATATCATCTCCCTGTTCATATAATCGCACGCAGTAGTCTAGTTCATTCTCCAAATCTTCAATTATTCTTTCTTCGTATGAATTATGATAAAGAAGAAGTGATGTTGGAGCAAAAATAAGAAGTGTAAAAACAGATACAAAAAGCAATGAACAAAGTATCCTTCTTCTCATTTTTCATCCTCGTCTGAGTATCTATATCCAATACCCTTTACAGTTTCAATTTTATTACCAAACTCACCAAGTTTTTCTCTCAGATGCCTTACATGAACATCAATAGTTCTTGATTCACCACAATAGTTATAGCCCCAAACATCTTTGAGAAGTAAATCACGATCTATCGCTCTACCTTTATTTCTCAATAGGTACTCTAAAAGATCAAACTCTTTAAGAGTCAAATCAACAACTTTTCCAGATAGATAAACACGGTGCTCTTTCAAGTTGATGACAAGTTCTCCATCTTTAATAGTCTCAGCTTTTACTTCACTAGTTGGGGTTGTTCGTCTTAAAAGTGCCTTTACTCTACTTATTAGTTCCAATACTCCAAATGGCTTAGTAATATAATCATCAGCACCACTGTCAAGACCTGTAACTTTATCAAGTTCTGTGCTTTTAGCTGTAAGAAGTATTACAGGAATGTCCTTTGTACGTTTATCACCACGAATATGAGAGAGTATTTCAAGTCCAGATAATCCAGGTAGCATTATATCTAGGATATAGAGTTGAATATTATCCTTATCGCACTTCAATGCTTCTTCTCCCGATGAGAAACAAGCAACAGAAAAACCATTCATTTCCAAAGCATAGCTAACTAATTTCTGAATAGATAAATCATCCTCAACTAATACTATCATTTACAATTCCCTTTTTAATTGTAGTTATTCTCGTAAATAACCCATCGAGAAATAGATGCAGCATGGTCTCCCATTCTTTCCAAATACTTTGCTATCATCATCAAGTCTGGTGCCTCATCTGACGAATTACTATTCTGTCTAATAAGCTTAATCAGACTTTCCTTTGCTTTAAGAAAGTAGCCATCAACTATGTCATCGCTCTTTTCAACTTCTAACGCTTTAGTTGCATCATTTGAAACATAAGATTGCACAGCCTTCTCTACCATCTTTTTTACACTCAAGCACATCTTATCAAGAAATATCTTGGAATATAAGCTTTGATCAGTACAATATTCCATAACTTCTGCAACATCTAAGGCATTATCTCCAATACGTTCTAAGTCGGCAACTATCTTAGTTGCAGAAGAAATTCTTCTCAAATCCTTTGCTACAGGATGATACCTAAGTAAGAGATTTACACAGTAATTCTCCAAGTCATGATTCTTTCTTTCAATCTCACGCGTATACTCTTCAACTAGGCTCTTCACACCCTTCTTTTCGCCTGACATTTCTAGTGAAAGAAGATTGACAGCATTCTCTGCTAGAGAAGCCATGCTTATAATATTTAGATATAATTCATTTAATTCATCATCAAATCTGTTTTTCATCAACCAAACCTTCCTGTAATGTAATCTTCTGTTTTTTTATTCTTAGGCACAGAGAAAAGCTCTGTCGTATCTGAATACTCAATCAAGTTTCCAAGTAAGAAAAACGCTGTCTTATCAGATATTCTAAGTGCTTGCTGCATATTATGTGTGACAATAACGATAGTGTATTTTTTCTTAAGCTCTAAAGCTAAATCTTCTATTCTTTGAGTTGAGATAGGATCTAGCGCGCTTGTTGGCTCATCCATCAAAAGTACAGATGGATTAACAGCAATTGCCCGTGCAATGCAAAGACGTTGCTGTTGTCCACCGCTAAGGCCAAAAGCTGATTTATTTAATCTATCCTTTACTTCATCAAATAAACCGGCGGCAGTCAAAGAACTTTCTACAATTTCATCAAGCTTAACTTTGTTTTTTATTCCATGGGTTCTTGGACCATAAGCAATATTGTCATATATAGAAAAAGGAAATGGATTAGGTTTTTGGAAGACCATCCCTACCTCTTTTCTAAGAAAAGGAACATCAACATCTTTATCATATATATTCTTATCACGGAACAAAATTTCGCCTGTAATATGACAAGATGGAATTAAATCATTCATTCTATTGAGACACCTAAGGAATGTACTCTTTCCACAACCAGATGGCCCAATCAAAGAAACAATTGAATACTCTGGTATTTCCATGTTTATTCCTTTAAGAGCCTCTGTTTCTGAGTAATATAGATGTAAATCATTTACTGTAAATATATTATTCATTACTATCTCCAGATTTTTTTAGTACTAATTTTGACATTGAATTAATAATCAATACGAGGATTATTAATACAGCACTAGTTGCTCTTGCTTCTTCCATGTGCAAGCCTTCACTCATTAATGCATACATATGGAGTGACAATGTTCTTCCACTATCAAGGAGAGAGGAAGCAATAACAGTTGCACTTCCTGCTGTATATATTAAAGCTGCTGTTTCTCCAACGATTCTTCCTATTGCGAGAATGACACCAGCTATTATTCCTCGCCCCGCACTTGGAAGAACAACTTTAAATATTGTTCTGATCTTTCCTGCACCTAATGCATAAGAGCCTTCTCTAAGTCCTGTTGGAACTGATAATATTGCCTCTTCTGTTGTTCTCATAACGATAGGAAGAATCATAATAGCTAAAGTTAAAGAACCAGAAAGAATTGAATAACCAAAATGCATAAACGTTGAGAAAAAGATGTAGCCAAATAAGCCATATACAATACTTGGAATTCCAGAGAGTGTCTCAGCCGTCATTCTAATTATTCTGACAATTCTTCCTTCTTTAGCATATTCTGTCAGATATATTGCAGAAAAGATTGATATAGGGAGCGCAATAACTAGCGTCACAAACATTATTGAAATTGTGTTGATAATAGAAGGGAGCATTGAGACATTTTCAGATGTATACTTCAGTGAAAATAGACTAGGTTTAAGCTCAGGAATACCTAATATTAAGACGTAGCCAATAATAAGAATAACGAAGAAAGCAACTATTACGGCTGAAGCTTTTAGCACTATAGATATTATTGAAGAAAGTGGATGTTTCAATTTTTCTTTCCTCTCTTAAGCATTGAAAATGACAAATTAATTATCAAAATGAAAACAAAGAGAACTGCACCTGTTGCAATTAATGCATCTCGATGTAAGTCTGTTGCATAGCCCATCTCTAAGACAATATTCGCAGTCATTGTTCTGACACCTTTATAGATAGATGAAGGCATAACTGCTTGGTTTCCTGCTATCATAATAACAGCCATCGTCTCTCCAATACTTCTTCCAATTCCAAGAATTACAGAGGATAAAATACCAGATGATGCGGCGGGAATAATTACTTTAAATATTGCACATTCCTTTGTATCGCCTAGAGACAACGCTCCATCTAGTAATGAATTATCAACACTTCTGAGAGAGGTTTCAGAGACAGTTATAATTGTAGGGAGAATCATCAAAGCTAAAAGGATAGATGCTGTAAGAAGACTCTTTCCACTTCCACCTACAATTCTTTGCATAAAGGGAACTATCACCATCAAGCCAAAGAAACCATAAACAATGGAAGGAATTCCGGAAAGAAGTTCAACACATGGCTTTAGGAATTTATAAAGTTTTTTCGGGCAGAAAAAGGCCATATATACTGCCATTAAAATTCCAAGTGGTACGCCGAAAAGTATGGAGAGACCTGTGACGTAGATACTTGCTAAAATCATTGGCAAAATGCCAAATATGTTATTGCTTGGCTTCCATTTTTTACCAAACAAAAAATTTAATGGCCCAATCTTAGCTATCGTAGGAATAGCTGATGCAAATAGGAATATACAAATTAGCAAAACTGCAACAACTGAAAACAGTGCTGCAGCTTTGAAAAGATACTCTGCTGTCTTTTCTTTCTTCATTAGAGATTATCCCAAGATGTTAACTTACCAAGGTAAATATCTCTAACTTGTTCGGTTGTGAGACCATCAAGGCTATTGCTATTATTTACGATTATCGCAATACCGTCTAATGCAATAGAAAGACCTGTTAATCCCTTCCCTAACTCAGATTCCTTAAGGTCTCTGCTGGCCATGCCGATATTGGAGTTACCGTTAATGGCATCATTTAATCCTGTTGTAGAATCTGACTGTAATAGAGTAACCTTCACATTTGGATTTAGAGATGTATACTTTTCAACCAATACTTCCATTACTGGGTAGACAGAAGATGAACCTGAAATTGTTAGAGTACCCTCTTTAGAACTGCTCTTATAGCTGTCCTCAGTATCGCTAATCTTTATGTAGCCCTTCTTTTCAACAATGCTCTGTCCTTCTTTGCTCATTACGAATGAGATGAAATCAGAAGAGAGATCATCGAGGCTCATGTATGCGATATTAAATGGTCTCGCAATTTTATATTCGCCACTCTTTACTGTCTCGACAGATGGAAGTACACCATCAATCTTCAGTGCTTTTACTTTATCTGATAAAGAACCAAGAGAAATATATCCAATTGCATTCTTATTGCCTTCGACTGTTGTGATTACTACAGATGTAGAATTCGCTATCTCTGCATTTTCTGTTGTAAGGTCTGTCTTTACACCATCAATCTTCTGTTCTACTCCAACAAGTTCGATGAATGCACCTCTTGTTCCAGAACCATCCTCACGAGAGATAACTGTTATTTCATTATTTGACGTCTCTTTTGCACCATTAGCACATAGAGAGAAAAGAGCTAAGCTAACAACTAAAATTAAACTGATTAACTTTTTCATTATTTTTTTCTCCATGGCCATAAGATATTCTATTACTGTTAAAATCAAAGCAAAGTGCTGTTAAGTTTCAGTTAATTCGAATAATTTATCTTATAGCAAGGAGAAACAAATAAAAAATTAAGAACAGATGTATTTATATAGTCCTTCTCGAACTGGTGTTTCAAGATCAAAGACAACATTAACAACGTTAACAGGACCATCGCTACTTTCCATTTTTGTATCTTCAAACTTCTTTTCTATCATATTACCAAGGTAATAAAAGTCAGTTCCTTCTTTATCATCTTTCTTTACAAAGAGAGGAATCTTTACTCCATTAGTCTTTTGGTTGATTATTACACTTACATCAGGAGATGAGCTTGTTCTTTTATTTTTACTCATCCAATTAAGTTCTTTAGCATTTATAAAATAATCTTCATACTTTATAGACTCTGCTATTTCATCAGACTTCTTATAAGTAACAAAGACAGGACATGTGATCTCATTGTTGTATTTTTTAACTAAATAACCGCCAATGTTTTGAGCAGTCTCATTCTTCTTCCAATTGAGGAGCTTGCATACGTCTTTTCTTGAATACTTACGATAAAGAACGAGATTGTGATCAGTATAGCGTTCATCATTCTTTATCTTTGCTCGCTCGATTGCATAATTAAGAGTATCTGAAAGGAAGCTTTTGTAGTCATCATTTTTTAAGAGATTAGAAAAGTAGTCCTTTCTCTTTATTCTATCTTTTAAGAACTCTACATACTCAATTTTGCCATATTTATCTAAATCTGGCTTTGTATAGAAATCAGAACTAAGGGTATTACACATACCAACAATATCTTCTTCAGAAAACTTAACTCCAATTCTAGCTAATTTTTCTTTAAAGGAAGTAATTGTCACTTCAGTATTATTCATTAGCTCCTTTAAAAGTAATATCTCATGAACTCTAAGACCATGAGCAAACTCAAATGAAATAAACTGAAGTGATAATATCTCATCTTTTTTGAGCTTTATATAGTTCTTTTCTACTTTATAAAGAAATTCGTAATAGCTTCCTGCATAGTCGATAAATATGAGAGGATCAATTGCCTCGTTATAAACAAAATCCATCATGCTAGGCACTTTAGCTAACCTCATCTTCAACTTTTCATATTCTTGTTTTAATAGTTTCAGACGTTTAAAACTTGTGTTGTTCAAAGCTGCATAAATCTTTTCTTTTGCAACTTCGTTTATTTGTATAGTTGAGGCACCTGGAAGAATTGAAGAACCACTATTTATCGCCTTTCTGATATTATCCTTGTTATAAGAATTATCGCCATAGAGAGCAATTGGAATAAAGAAGTTATTCTCGTAATTTCCTATGAAATCTATGACGGCTAAATAGCTCTTTCCCTCATTCTTTCTTAGTCCTCTTCCAAGTTGTTGGGTAAAAATAATTGCAGACTCTGTAGGTCTAAGCATTACAACTTGGTTAACGGATGGAATATCAACTCCTTCGTTGAAGATGTCTACACTGATTATATATTCTAGAGGATTAGAATCACTCTCAAGTTCATCTATTACCTCTTCTCTTTCTTTGTCGCTATTCTCGCCAGTAAGGTACTTTGTAACAAACCCTGCATTATTTAACTTTTTGGAGAGCTCTTTAGCCTCATCTACTCTAGAGCAAAAAATGAGTCCTTTAACAGGATAAGCAAAGTTACGATAGCGAAGCATTGCATTCTTTATATGCTTTATTCGCTCTTCATTTGTTAGAAGAGCAAAATCAGATTTATCATCAATTGTTATCCCATCGACAGTTAAATCTGCAACACCATAGTAATGAAATGGGCACAACAAGTCCTCTTCCATTGCCTTTTTAAGCCTTATTTCATATGCAATATTGTTATCAAAAATGGAGAAGATATCTGTACCATCTGTTCTTTCTGGTGTAGCAGTAAGGCCCAAGAGGAAAGAGGGAGTAAAGTAATCTATAACCTTTTTATAGCTCTTAGCTCCAGCGTGATGTACTTCATCGATAATAATGTAATCAAAAGCATCCCTTTTAAATGATGATAAGACTTCGTCTTTTGAAAGCGTATAGATAGAAGCAAATAGATATTTTGCGCTTACATCTCTATTATTTCCATTTAAAAGCCCAGTTTCTGTTGTATTAAGTAGGTGTTCATAGCTTAACTTGGCTTTTTGCAAAATCATATCACGATGAGCAACATACAGAACTCTTTTAGGGTTAAGCTCCTTACAATCAAATATCGATAAGTAAGTTTTTCCAGTACCTGTTGCAGCTATAATTAGGGCCTTATTCTCACCTTTAAGTCTTAAATTATTAAGCTCTGTAATAGCCTCTTTTTGCATTTTATTGGGAACAACATCATAGTCTTTTTTCTCTACTACGTATTCTTCTTCGCTATCAAAAAAGACTTCATCAATAGAGGGAGTAAGCCTAAATTTATTCTTATCATATTCTTTTTTATAGCTTTCTAGCCAAAGAGAATCTACTCTATCGCCTTCTTCCCATATCCTCGAAAACTCATCTCTGATGTTATCGACAATTAAGCCATCAATAGTAGAGATAAGTTTTATGCTCCACTCTTGATTAAGGCTCAAAGCAGAAGCAGTGAGATTAGCAGAACCGATTATAATTGAATAGTAGCTTCCTTTATTGAATATATAACCTTTAGGATGGAAACCTCCTTTAGTATAGGCTCTTATTTCAATGTTATTAAAAGATAGCAAATCTTCTAAAGCTGATGGCTCTGTGAAGTTTAAATAGTTTGTAGTCAAAATTCTTCCTTTTATTTTCTTTTGTTCTAATTCAGAAAGAAGTTCTTTTATGGAAGCAAGGCCTTCATTATTAATGAAAGCAACAGAAAAATCGAATGATATACATGAAGACAGTTCTTCTGTGAGAGAAGATAGTATCTTTTTCTCTCTTTTATAGTCATTTACCAACAAGGTAGGCATCAAAGAGCTATCACTATTAGTTGAATTTGAAATAAAAGATGTCCTTAGGCTCTCTAATAAACGTCCCTTGAAAGAATTGTCCATAAAGGCAGCTTAGCACATGAGATCCTATAGATCCAGAGCAAAGCTTAAGTCTACTCTTCCAAAATGTATTTCATCTCGCCATAATGTAGTTATGAAAAATATAAAAGTCGTTGCAGCAGTAATAAAAAAGGATAATAAGATATTCGCAACACAACGTGGGTATGGTGAATTTAAAGATATGTGGGAGTTTCCTGGCGGAAAGATTGAAGCGGGAGAAAAAAGCGAGGACGCTTTAAAGAGAGAGATAAAAGAAGAACTCGACACTACAATTGAAGTTGGGAAATACATAGACACAATTGAATATGACTACCCTACATTTCACTTATCTATGGAGTGTCATTGGTGTTCAGTATTAGAGGGAAAACTTACTCTTTTAGAACATGAGAATGCAAAGTGGCTAGATAAAGAGTCTCTAATGTCTGTAGATTGGTTACCTGCCGATTTGTTAGTAATAGATAAAATTAAAGAAGCATTAAATTGAGCCCTCACAAAAAGGGCTCAACTCTTACTCTACTTTGATAGAAGCTTTCTGCTAGCTTCTCGTCCTTTGTATGCAAGCTCTTCTTCATCCCAGCCAACTAGCTTTCCATCATAAACAGCAAACTCGCCATTAACGATTGTGTATTTGGTTTCATGTTTAGTTCCACAGAAAAGAAGAGAAGCAACTGGGTCAGTTTGGCTTCCGGCATATTCTAATGTCGATACATCAAATAGCGCTAAATCAGCACCCCAACCAACCTCTAGCTTACCGAGATTGCCAAAGTTTAGCATCTTAGCACCATTTTCGCTTGCCATTCTGAAGACATCTCTCGCACTCAAACTTGTTGAGCCATACTTTACTCTCTGAAGTAAAAGTGCCTGTCTCATCTCGCCAAGCATATCAGAACTATCATTACTAGCTGAGCCATCGACACCAATACCAACATTAATGCCTCTATCTAGCATATCTCTTACTCTACAAATTCCACTACCAAGCCTCATATTCGAAGATGGGCAATGCGCTATAGAGGTATTAGTTGAAGCAAGTAAATCAAGTTCCTTGTCGTTAAAGTGAATGCCATGTGCATAGAAGACGCCTTTTCCAATTAGTTCGCACTCTTCCATTAACTCTAATGGACGTACTCCATACATTCTTTTGCATGTATCTTCTTCATCAATTGTTTCACATAAATGAGTATGTAAGCCAACATTGTACTTTCTAGCCAAACGAGAGGAAAGAAGCATACAGCGTTTAGTTACAGAGAAAGGAGAACACGGAGCAAGCACTATCTTATGCATTGCTAATGGTGATGGATCATGGAAAGTCTTTATACATCGCTCACTATCTAAGAGAATTTCTTCTTCTGTTTGGACAACGCTATCTGGAGGAAGACCGCCATCTTTACGAGATAAGCTCATAGAGCCACGTGTAGGACTAAAGCGCATCTTCAGCCTATCTGCAGCTTCAAACTGAAGTGCCATAGCATCGCCTTCGAAACCTTTTGGATAAACATAATGATGATCAGTTGAACAAGTACATCCTGTTTTTAAAAGTTCACCGATAGCAAGAGACGAAGAAATATAAACACTTTCAGCATCTAAGTTTTTCCACTTTTCATATAAGAAAACAAGCCAATCAAAGAGCTTTGCATTTTGAACCTGTGGAATGTTTCTAGTCAAAGTTTGATAGAAATGATGATGTGTATTAACAAAACCTGGAACAACAACAAGCTTAGAGCCATCAATAGTTTCAAAGCCATTGGTCTCCAAATTGTTACCAATTTCCTTTACTAGATTTCCTTCAATTTTTAAATCTACTCCACTTAAGCTAGGCTTATCTGGATCTGTCATAAGACAATAGATATTTTTAATTACAATATTTGCCATCTAATCCTCCTTTTTCTAATACGCTTCATTTTATCACCAGAAATGATAAGAACAAAAGTGAAAAAACTATGCTTGCTAAAAAAGAATAAGAATAAGACAATATCGCCATGGCAAATATTATTGATTATCTATCTTGGCGTGGTGACCTATCTCTATCAAATGACCCTATAAATGAAATTGATGGTGCAATCCTTGCACGTCTAGCATATATGAGATACGAAAAGATCAATATAAAGAAAAATGAGTCGCTCTATTCTGCCTTGAAGACTATTCTTTCACTTCCAAACATAGAGAACATCCAGCTAATAGAAGGCGACTCCTCATTAATGAAGACAATTATTGGGACAAAGCGTTTTTCTTCATTTGTGATAATAGATTATACAAATGAGATAGACGAAAAAACTCAAACGCAGTTTTCAGCTATAACTCTGTTGGAAAAGGAGAGCAAAACTCTTTTTGTTCTCTTTAGAGGTACAGACAATACACTTGTTGGTTGGAAAGAAGATTTTAATATGGCCTTCTCTACTCCACTTATCGGCCAGATTAAGGCGGTAGACTACCTTACAAAAATGAGCAGCACTATAGAAAACAACAGCATCATTGTCTCTGGCCACTCAAAAGGTGGAAACCTTGCTGTATTTGCTTCATCTTTTGTTGACAAAAAAGTTCAGGACAAAATAGAAGTAGTCTTCAATTTTGATGGTCCTGGTTTTGACGAAAGAACTATTAAAGAAAAGGGCTACGAAGCAATATGCTCGAGAATAAAGACATTCGTTCCTCAATCTTCTGTTGTTGGAATGCTTCTTGAGCACGAAGAAAAGTATACGGTTGTGCATAGCGAAAATATCAGCATAATGCAACATGATATTTACTCTTGGTCTCTTCTAGCTAATCATTTTATCCATCTCGATACTGTCGATAACAGCTCTCGCTTTATCGACTATACATTAAAAACATGGCTTAAAAGCATGGATGAAGATGAGAGAGAAAAGCTCATTGATGGCGTTTACTCAGTAATGGTTGAGAGTAATGCTAAAACACTTAAAGAGCTAAAAGAAAACTGGCTTAAAAGTAGTAAGGGCATCATAAAAGCAACTATAAATCTTGATAGTGAAACTAAAAAAGCAGTATCAAGTGCACTCTCAAGCCTACTTAAGAGTTCTAAGTTCGCCCTTACAACTATTGTTGATAAGCCTAAAAAATAGAGAAAAACTCCTGAATCTTATCTCTATCTTTTGTGATTGTAAGTGCTAATTGTAATAGGATTCTTGCCTTTGTTGGTGAAAGATTATCTGCAAGAATAATATTTGGATAGATATCAAATTTGCTATCAGGCACAATAAGACCATTACCGATTCTGCTTGTTCGTACAACAGGAATATCAAATTTGCCAATCATCCTATTAAAGCTATTTGAATAATTGCCATTACCTGCACCGACAATAATCAAACCGTCTGATCTCTTTGCTGCGTCCTCCATAATTACAGGATCAGCATCAACATAGAATAAGACAATCTCGATTTTTGGAAGAGATGAGAGATTATCGACAAAAAATGGAGAAGAAAGAGTATGGCGACGAGTAGACTCGTTGTAGAAGATTATCTCATTGTCGATAATGTATCCCATCATGCCGAAGTCTCTTCCTCCAAAGGCTGTCACAGATGTTGTTGATAACTTCTGGAAGTCTCTTGCGCCATAAATACTATCAGAAAAGACACAGATGACACCTTTTCCTTTTGCCGCATCTGATGATGCCACAGCTACTGCTTGATATAAATTCATCGGACCATCTGCACTTGTTGCAGTACTCGGCCTCATTGCTCCTGTTACAACAATAGGCTTATCTGTATGGACCGTTAGATGCAAAAAATATGCAGTCTCTTCCATCGTATCGGTTCCATGGGTAATGACAAAGCCATCAATATTAGGATCTTTTGAAAGAGTATTAATTTGACGTGCAAGTTCTATCCAATTATGTGTTGTTATATCGTCAGAATTAACATTTGCAATCTGTATCTCTTTTAAAGATGCAAGCTTATCCAAGCCTTGAATTGTAGATGCTATCTTTTCTATAGAAAGAGTACCTGGGACATAATCAGTTTGACTCCCGGGCTTTCCTGTGCCAGCAATTGTTCCACCTGTTGCAAGTAAAACTACTGTCTTTCTCTTTTTATTATCCATTTTTCACCTTCCATAGTAAGCTAAGACGAAAAAATATATTAGATGAAAAATATAGAGAGGAAAAGATTGAATCATCTTTTTATCCCTATTGCTACAATTCCCATAATTAAGGCAATAAGACATAATGCTAACATTACAGGAAACCAAGAAGATGAGATATCATTTAGTAAACCAAATCCTGTTGGGCCAAAAGAAGCAAGAACATAGCCAATACATTGGCCAAAAGAGATAATGCAAGCCGTATCGCGTCCATCTTTGCCATAGATAGCACAAAGCGTTATTGCGCCACTAAAGGTTGAACCAATGGAGAAGCCCATAATAATTGCACCAATAATCAGACTCACTATTGTTTTACCTAGCATGCAAAACAACATTCCAGGTATGAATAAAAGTGCAAGAAATGTTGTTAGTTTTCTTACATTGTTTTCTTTACAAACGACAGGAACAAAGTAGGCAGGCACAATTGATGCTAGTTGCATTATTGTAATCAAAAGCCCTTTATTAAAAGGAAGGGAAAAAGAGAAAGAGGCAATAGTTGGGAACCAAGTAAGAAGAGTGAAAAAGATCAAAGATTGGAATCCCATATATATTGCGATAAGAAAGTTTCGTTTTGTAAAGAGCTTATACTCTCCATTTACTGATTCATTATTCGCTGTCTTGGCATTAACTTTTTTTACAAAAGACAGTGCCAATAATAAGGCAATAAGAGAAGGAAGAGAAAAGAGCGCAAAGGCAACTTCCCATGACGAACAAATTGCTGCTAAAGGTTCAACTACTGCAGCAGTAAGTGCAGAAGTAAATGTTAGAGATGAAGAGTAAATTCCCATAAGCTTTCCACTCTCTTTTGTGTAACTCTCTTTAAAAAAAGCTGGGACAATAACATTTAAAAAGCCTGTTCCAAAACCAATTAAAAGCGTACCTAGAAAAAGGAAAAAAGTAGAAGAAAGAGACCTAACTAATATCCCAATAGTAATAGTAATTAAGCTAACTGCAATCAACTTTATATTACCTATTTTCTTTGAAACAATGACAGAAAGAGGAGCAGAAAGAGCAAAAAGTAGTAAAGGAAGTGTTGTTAATAGCCCCGCTGTTGTTCCACTAAGAGATCGCTCTAGCCTAATTTGACTCATAAGTGGCCCTATACAACCCATTGGTCCACGCATAGTAAATGCCACAAAAAAAACTAAAAAAACTAAGATGAAAGGTAAGCTTTTCTTTACTGAAGGCCCTTCTTTTTTCGTCATCTGTTACATCCTCTTTTGACAAAATAATCGAGTAACAGTTTCTCGTGGTGTTACCACACGTACAAAGATTTATATACCATACTTTATGTCATTAACAAGAGTTGATTTATGATTTGGACAAAAAATAAAGCGACCCATAAAAACAAGCCGCTTCTTTTTAATAAAGATAAAAATTACATTACATCCAAGAATGGAACACCTATTAGCTTAAAGCCATTCTTTAAGACTTGAAGAATCATCTCGCAAAGAGAAACTCTAGCCTGTATAAGTTCATCGGTCTCTGCGTTGAGAATTCTATTGTCGTGATAGTAATGACTAAATGTCTTTGCAACTTCATACAAATAAGTAGCAATGACAGAAGGATCAAAGCCATCTGCTGCTTTCTTCACATATTGAGGGAAAGAAGCAATTAAAGTAAGAAGTGTCTTCTCATCTTCGTTAGTCAATAGCTCTCCCTTGAATTCTGTTTCCGTCTTTCCCTCTTCCTTGTATTTACGAAGAATAGAAGAAAGACGAGCACCTGTATATTGTAAATATGGTCCAGTATTACCATTAAAAGAGATAGATTCTTTAGGATTAAAGACCATATCTTTTGTTGGAGAAACTTGCAACAAGTAGTAATTAAGTGCACCAAGAGCAATCTTGCGACTAGTTGAATCTATATCATCAACTTTATCGCTACGATCTTTAGAAATAATCTCATTCTTTGCTAACAAAGTTAATTCTGCTAGTAAATCATCAGCATCGACTACTGTTCCTTCTCTACTCTTCATTTTTCCATCAGGAAGATTAACCATACCATAGGAAAGGTGATGGAGCTCTTTAGCCCAATCATAACCAAGAAGAGACAAGCAATAGAAGAGGACCTTAAAGTGATACTGTTGCTCTGAAGCAACAACGTATGTTAAGGAATCGAAAGGCCAATCTTTGTGACGTTCAATTGCTGTACCAATATCTTGTGTCATATATAGCGTTGTTCCATCTTTACGAAGAAGAACCTTTTTATCTAGTCCAATTGGCGCTAAATCAACTTGAACACTTCCATCTTCTTCCTTTGTAAAGACACCCTTTTCTACACCCTTTAAAACCTCATCTTTTCCATATTTGTATGTTTCAGATTCGTAGTAGTATTTATCGAAGGAGATTCCCATATTCTTGTAGCTTTCTTCTAGACCAGAAAGAGTCCATTCGTTCATTTTAGCCCAAAGCTTTCTTACCTCACTGTCTCCCTCTTCCCACTTTTTGAGCATCTTTTGAGCTTCTACAGTTGGATCAATGAAGTTTGGAGAGTTGACGATATCTGGATTATCTTTCTTCTTCTCTTCTACTTCTTTTTCCCACTGGGCAAATCTTACATAGTATCGTCCAACGAAATGATCACCTTTTTCACCTGTAGACTGAGGAGTCTCTCCATTACCAAAAGTAAGATAGGCAAGCATGCTCTTACAGATATGAACGCCCCTGTTATTGATTAAGTTTACCTTCTTTACCTCAGCGCCCTGACTCTTTAAAAGTTCAGATACAGACTGACCTAAGCTATCATTTCTCATATGGCCAAGGTGGAGTGGCTTATTTGTATTTGGGCAAGAGAACTCAACCATCATTCTCTTATGCTCTAGGCTCTTACCCTCTCCATATTTATCGCCATCCTCTCTAACAGTTTTCAATATAGTTGAAGCGAGAGAAGGTAAATCTAAGCGTACATTTAAATATGGCCCAGCTATGATAATCTCTCCCTCAGGATGGTCTTTCTCTATTCGTGATGCAATATCTAAAACAATAGCAGCAGGGCTTTTATGTGCATCTTTTGCATAAGGGAACATAGGGAAAGCTATATCGCCCATCTCCTTTTTAGGAGGAACACCCATTGTTAGTGATGGAATATCTTCTTTATTTAAATAAAGCTTTAATTCACTCTCAATTCTATTTTTCCAATCTTCTTTAAGTTTTGTAAGCATTTAAACCTCAACTCTTTGATAATACCAAGTCAAACTCTCATAGTGAAGTATCTTAGTTATAATCTAATACTTATCTCACCAGAAGAAAGACTTTCTTCCTCTCCATTACCATAACGAACCATAAGATGTCCAGAAGAGTCTAAATCATAAGCATAAGCTTCTTTTGTCTCTCCAATCTTTATTACTTTAACTCTTTTATTTAACACAAAACATTTTTTCTTATACTCGCTAAGGAAATCTTCATCTTGTATCTCAACAATTCTTTTGCAACATTGAGCAATAACATCTGCCCTTTTAATTGGACAATTTCCATCAGGATAAAAAGAAGTAGCAATGTCCAACAAGTCTGGGCTAAACTCTTCTGTCTTTGTTTTCAGATTTATACCACAACCAATAACTACTTTATCGAGAGTTTTTTGCTCCATGTTAAAAATACCCTCAGTTAATATTCCAACACACTTTTTACCTCTTATGTAGATATCATTAACCCATTTAATAGAGGTTTCTATGCCCGTAAGTTTTTCTAAAACCTCACTAATTGCCATTGCGGCAGATATCGTTATTAAATCAGGATTCTTTATTTTTGTCCCATTCAAAACAAGAGAAAAATAGACTCCTCCCCGAGGAGATTCAAAGCTGCGACCAAGTCGTCCTCGTCCTCCACTTTGAAATGAAGCTGTTACAACATAAGGAGGTTTTGCTCCATCAGATGCAATTATCTTAGCATCTCTATTTGTAGATATCGTTTCATCTAAGTAATACACTTTTATATCATCACTGCCAAAAGATGAAACTAAGGCCTCTTTGTTGAGAATATCATTGTTATCCACCAATCTATAGCCATAATGCTTTTTGCTTTCTATTTCATAGCCACTCTTACGTAAGCTTTCAATTGCTTTAAAAACAGCCATGCGAGAAACCTTAGTCTTCTCACTGAGTTCTTCTCCACTAAGATAAAGACTCTCATTGTTCTCTAAAAGCTTTAATACTTGTTCTTTTGTTGTCATAAAAAAAGAATAGCTTTTGTTTGTAAACCAGTCAATGTAAAGTGGTTGACAGTACTCTAATCTTTTTCTTATTCTCCCCTTATGATAATACTTACAGCCCTTTTTACTGCCTTAATTAGCGCAGGTACATTTATTAAGATTCCAATGGTTCCTGTTGCCATGACACTGCAAACACTCTTTGTTTTCTTAACAGCGTTGCTTCTACCATTTAAATGGGCAACACTCTCTGTTGTTCTATATATAGTTTTAGGAGCAATTGGCCTTCCTATCTTTACTTCAGGTGGTGGCCTCGGTGCCCTTTTAAGTCCAACAGGTGGCTTTATCTTTGGCTTCCTTTTATCTGTAATGGTTGGATCTCTATTAAGCAAAAGAAACCATAAATCCTTTTTGTATAATCTCCTCGTTGTACTTGTTATGGAAGTTCTAACATACCTAATCGGTATTCCATGGCTAAAGATTAAGCTTTCAACAACATGGGCAAAAGCATTTTCTGTAGGTCTTGTTCCATTTATTATTGGCGATGGAGTAAAAATAATTGTAGCGTCACTGAGCGCAAGAGTGTTGTATCCTGAAGTTGAAAAGGTATCTGAAAAGCTAAGAAATAGAGAAAGTGAGGAGTAAGCCTTTAAAAAAGGAGCTTGATTAATTATTATTTAATTATGAAATTTGATTCTTCTCCTTTTTTAAAACAATATCTTTCTTCTTTTTCTAGGCAGAAGGATAATAAATCAGATTTTCGTAACTGCCAGCTTCCAGATAGAATGGAAGTAAGGGAGATGATGGAAGAGTTTAGAACATTGCTTTTTCCTGACTACGAAGAAATAACATCTAAGGGTATGCTTGAAACTGTTATTTCACGTCATATGGAAAGAGCATCAAATCTTCTTTATCACTCTGCTCTTCTTGCTTATTTAATTACAGACGATGAATTAAACGCAGAAAAAAAAGCCCAAAAGATAACATCTGCACTATTAGAAGAACTTCCTTCAATAAGAGAAATGTTAAAGAAAGATGGAGAAGCAGGATACGATGGTGACCCTGCAGCAAAGAGCGTGTCAGAGATAATTCTTAGCTATCCTGGTTTTAAAGCTATAACAGTTCACCGTATTGGCCACTTCTTATTCAGACAAGGACTACCTTTAATTCCTAGAATGCTAAATGAATTAGTCCATTCAGATACAGGCATAGACATCCACCCTGGTGCAACAATTGGAGAGTATTTCTTTATTGACCACGGCACAGGTGTTGTAATTGGTGAAACAACTGTAATTGGCAATTATGTTAAGATATACCAAGGCGTAACGCTTGGAGCTCTATCATTTCCTAAAGACGGATGTGGACTCCTTTTAAGAGACACAAAGAGACACCCAACAATAGAAGACAAAGTTACTATCTATGCTAATGCTTCAATCCTTGGTGATATTACAATCGGCCACGATAGTATTATTGGTTCAAACGCTTGGATTAAAGATAGCGTAAAGCCATATTCAAGAGTAAAGCCTGAAGACGTAAACGTCACACTTCAATTGAAACCTCGAGAGGAAAAATAGAAGTAAACTTACCTTTATAGAGCTCCCTTTCTTTAATGGCAAAAGATGGAGGAGCTATTATTTTTGCTTTAAGGTAGTTACCTGTTGTACCTTCACCATTTTTCTCAGCTATTATCTCTGTCATCTTTCCATTTTGCCTGAAAATATAATCTCTGCTCTGTCGTTGAGAGAGTTCGCGTAATCTCTCGGCCCTTTCGTCTCTAACTCTCTCCTCAATCTTTAATTTTGAGTTAAACAAAGGAGTTCCTTCTCTTGGTGAATAAGGAAAGACGTGAAAAGAAGAGAAGTTATTTTTCTCAAGGAAATTGTATGTTATTTCGGCATCCTCTTCGCTTTCTCCTGGAAGTCCTGCAATGACATCACAACCAATAAAAGGATCATCTTTTATTTCTCTAAGTTTCTTTATAATGTACTCAACGTGACTAATTGAATACTTTCTTCGAGCTATCTGTAATACCCTATCTGACGCAGTCTGGATTGGGATATGGAAATGAGGAAAAATTCGAGGATCTTTAATCTGTTCTAGAAGTAAGTCATCTACCCCATCTGGTTCCATTGAAGAAAGTCTAAAGCGAATGTCTGGACCAACATTTTTCAGAATCTCTGACATTAGCCCTCCAAGACCCCGCCCATTATGATCATAGTTCGTAAGATTAACGCCTGTGAGCATTACTTCATGGAAGCCTTCGCTTTCAAGCTTTAAGACCCTCTTAATAACCTCACTACTATCTAAAAACCTAGAAGGACCACGTACTATTGTTGTCTTGCAATAGCCACAAGAATTATCGCATCCATCTTGAACTTTAAGGTAGGCTCGAGAGTGATAAGAGAAAGAAGAAGGATTGTAATCAAAGACAGAGCTTGGACAATCTTTAAAAGACTTTATTCTTTCAAAAAGAGAAGACTCATCAGTTCCTTTTAGCGAGGGTGCTAGCTTTAGTAAGGACGCCTTATTTGATAGAGAAAATACAACTATTTTATCTCCTAGCTTCTCTATCTCTTCTTTAGAGTTTTCTGCATAACAGCCAGAGACAATAACTGTCTTATTGTCTTCAGAAAACAAACGAATCATACGTCTTGCCTTCTGTTCAGCTTTACTTGTTACAGCACAAGTATTTACTATAATTAGTTCGGCATCCTTACTTTCTTTTACTACATCCCATCCATTCGCTTTGAAGCTATCTGCAATAGCCTCGCTTTCGCATTGATTAAGACGACAGCCTAATGTATAGATAAATACTCTCATCTCTTGTCGTGTCCTCGCTCTAACATATAACCAACATTCTCAATAGCTAGACGCAATGAATGCCTCATATCTTTTGTGTATGGATTATAGCGTTGTAAATCACAAAAAAGCTGCAAGGGGTCATTACATGTTTGCTCAACAATTTCCATTAATGCATTGTAACCCTTCGTTGCTATTTCTGTTGGTTCTAGATTCATCTCCGATAGTATTCTTCCAACAAAATGAGTAACGCCTTGGGAAAAGGCGGCCTCCCTGTCATGGTCATCTGCTGTCATCTCTATAACATGTAATTTCATTGATAAGAAGAGCTTTTTGACCATCTCAAAACGCTCATCTTCTTCGCTTATTGGACACATTACTACTGGAAGATTATCCAGTCCATCTTTACCTGAATCAGGACCAAACATTGGGTGTGTTGCAATTTTATATACAGAGGGAGAAATGTTTGTTTTCATCCACTCTACTGGATATGTTTTTACAGAACATGTATCCATAACAATTGTATTCTCACCTATCTTTGAGCTAGTCTTTTTTAAAACCTCTTCGAAGGCAGAAATTGTAACACAATAAAATAGAAGATCTGCAGAGAGAACCTCTTCTTCACTTGCGAATTCAACGTCTTCTATTGGAACATGTGAAGAACGAGAATAAGCAATAACTTTATTTTTTGTACTTGCTAAGCTTTTAGCCCAAAAAGACCCGAATCTTCCTAAACCGTAGACACCTATAACCATATGAAAAAGCATACCTATTTAACAATCTCTCTGCAACAGAGTTATTGAATAGTGCTCTGTTTTGTAGAATAATTAAAGACGTAAAATATTCACTGGAGGAATATAAATGGCTAAAGAGTTTATGGTTGAAACTAGTGCTAGACACGTTCACGTTACACAGGAAACACTAGAGACCCTTTTCGGAGAGGGTTATCAACTTACAGTCAAGAAAGAACTATCCCAACCAGGACAGTTTGCTTCAAATGAAAGAGTAACAGTAGTTGGACCTAAGAAAGAGATTGCTAATGTATCTATTCTTGGACCATGCAGAAAGCTTAATCAGGTAGAGTTAAGTGCAACAGATGCACGCAGTGCTGGTATTGAAGCTCCTATTAGAGAGAGTGGTGATACTAAGAATTCTGGCAAGTGCACACTCATCGGACCAAAGGGTTCTGTAGAACTAGAAGAAGGTGTTATCGTTGCTAAGAGACACATTCACATGACAGAAGAAGATGCAAAAGAATTTGGCGTTAAGAATGGCGATATCGTCTCTGTCTTAGTTGAAAATTCTAATGGCAGAAAGACAATCTTTGGCGACACAGTTATTAGAGTCTCTAATAGCTATCGCTTAGCAATGCATATCGACACAGATGAGTCTAACGCATGTGCTTCTGCTAAGGGTCAGATGGGAACTATTGTAAAGTAAGATATTTGCTTTCAACTTAATCTAATGGGAGAGAAATCTCCCATTTTCTTTTGTCTAAAGGAAATTAACACATTATGTTGTCCTGAATGACCATCGCAAGATTTACTATTTGCTCCGTCTCCAAGGACTCTGCCCTTTCATCTCCCTTTAGTTGTGCTTTTTCTATCACCATCTCAATTTTGTCTTTACCTTCATTACCATAAATAGAAGACTGCAAATTATTTCTAATTGTTTTTCTTCTTGAAGCAAAAATTGCTCTTAGCACAGTAAAGAATGTCTCTCTATATTTCTCTTCAACAAGACTCTTATCTCTTTTCTTCATTACACAAACGGCACTATCCACATTAGGCTGTGGCCAAAATGAAGAACGAGGAAGTTTGAGAGCAAGTGTATTTACATAGTCGATTTGAGTTAAAACAGAAAAAGAAGAATAGTTTTCAGAGCCTTTTTTACCAACCATTCTATCGACAACTTCTTTTTGAAGTGTATATACCATGATTGGCGGTGTATAACTATTTTCAATTAATTTGGCAATCATAACAGAACCAACATTATATGGAAGGTTTCCAACAATCCTATCAGGAAGAGGTAGAAGCTTCTTTTTAAATAGAGTCTTTAAAGCATCTCCTTCAACTAGAGTAAAGTTTTCCTCATCGTTAAAAGCCATTTCATTAAGAATCTTAATAAAACCCTTATCAATTTCAAAAGCTGTCAGTTCAACACCTTTTTTTAAGAGCATATGAGTTATAGCACCAAGACCAGGGCCAATCTCCCACACTCTCATTCCTTCTTCTATATCCATTAAAGAAATAAGTCGCTCTCTATTTGTTCTATTAATTAAGAAGTTTTGTCCGAACTTCTTGCTCATTGCTAGTCCATTTTCTTTTAAGACTCTATCTATTTCACTTGGGCTATCGTAATTAAGATTCCACATGCAAAAAGAATAACCTAAATAAAATAAATAGTAAAAGCTTATATCTAAGAACACGTACCTAGGTTGCAATCCAATTAAGCTATTTCATTTTATATTTTTGATTTCGACTTTTTCACTTCTCTAGAATAGTCATTTCAAAAACCTTGCTACAATGACGGAAGAAAATAAGTTTTTCTAAAAGAAGTTAAGAAGAGTAAATAGTTTTAATTTACTTTTTCTCATCTAAAATTTGTCTAAAGCTATCAGAGGAAAGAATAGAAATACATCCTATATATATATTTACAATCTTATCTGTCCCACAAAAAGGATTTTATTATTACTTGTATGCATAAATAGATTCTTATTCAAAAAAAAGAATATCTCATAGTTTATTTCTTTTCTTTAAATCGCTTAAAAGAAACAAGAAAAAACAAAACAGTAAATAGAAAATAAAAATATAAAGATAAGCAATAAAGCTAGATGACAAAGGAAACAATGAACAGGAAGAGGTAAAACCAATAATCCTAGATATTAGAAAATTAATAATTAAATCCGATTTAGGAATAATAAAATGAAATAATACCATAACAAAGAGTAAAACTATGCCAGTAACACCTAAAATGGAAAACAGAAAAGCAAAAGGCTGCCACTCTCCAAATGTTTTATAAACAATTGGAGCAGAAGTTACTGTTGCAGATAGCGTTACAAAGATAATAGAAAGGATAGATGAAATATATGGGTGTAAATTCTCCTTTATATTTTTGTTTAAAGGAGCAAAAAATAGAATCCCAGATAAAGAAGAAAAGCCAAGTATAATACTCAATTCTGTTGTGTACAGAGGAAATATTAACGAAAGAAATGCATAGGAAAGAGAAAAGCTATCCTCAGTATTAAAGAAAGACAGTAAATATAGAAAGATTAATGAGCGCACAAGTGACGGCCTTAAGCCAACTAGAATAACAAATAAAAGAAGCACTACATTTTTTATTCGCTTTGCTTCTTTTCTATCGAAAAAGAGCAAAAGGATTGGCAATATAATTGATGATATAAACCCTAAATGCATTCCAGATAGAGCTATTAAGTGACTTAGGCCTAGTGCTCTAAGACTTTCTGATATTCTTTTATCTCCATTTAAACTTGAGCCTGTTAATAAAAGAAGAATAATGTTTCCACTATCATCATTTTTAACGTTTCTAATTAGTAAAGAATTAAACCTTTGAATTAGCATAGAGGTTAAAGTCCTCTTTTCTACTTTTCCCCCAAGACCAAGAAAATAGTTATCTTTGAAGCTTCCTTCTACAAATACTTTATCTCCTCTGCTAATTGGTAAGGAAGGCATAATAACAAATGTTTTACCCTTACCTGAATAGTATTTGTCCTCTTCACCTTTTATGCTTAACACTTTACATGAAAACGAGATATATCTATTCTCTTTTCTTATAGGTTCAGTTATTACCTCAGCATAAATAGCTTTTACATTTGATTTTTCAATTGGAAAAGTAAGTATGCCCTCTACCATTGCTGAACTTGTTAGAGAAAAAAGAAGAATTAAGTAAAGAATAACTAAGCTTACTTCTTTAAATTTCCTAAATATTAATAATAAAAAAGCAAGAAAAAAAACAACTAACTCTCTGTATAAAAAGAGCTCTTTATAAAACACAACCAAATAAACGAATAATAGAGGTAACAAAATGTACATATTATTCTAAACGCAATTTTCTTAAATTATGTCAAAAATAGCTTTCTTTAATTCTTTAACAGAGCTAAGTGTATTCGTAATTCCTTTTTCTTCAAGCTCTTCTTTTGTTCTAAAACCATAATTAACAATAAAGTAGCTTGAACCTAAATTTTCAGCTGTTTGTTTATCGACTTCACTATCACCAACATAGATGGCTTCAGCTAAAGATATATCTTCTTCTTTAAGTTTAGCCATTATCCCCTCTGTATTTGGTTTTAGAGGATATCCATCTCCCTGCCCTAGAACAAAAGAAAAAGAAAAAGGAAGCTTTTCTTTAACAATGCTTCTTACAATTTCACCATTCTTATTTGATGCAATTCCAACTTTGATACCTTTATTTTCTAGCTCTCTTAATAGATCAAATATTCCTGAATAAGCAACAGTATTTTCAGCAGGATGCTTTTTATAAGAAGAAAGAAGCAATTGATACATAAGAAGAAAATCATCCTCATCAATTCTCTTCTTGCTCTCAAGTACTGCTTTAGTGAGTGCATTACGTAAGCCATTTCCTACGTAAATTCTAGCTTTTTCCTTGCTAATTAGAGGAAAATCATAAGCAGAAAGAGCATAATTAAGAGCTCGTCTAATATCTTCAAGAGTATCTAAAAGAGTTCCATCTAAATCAAAAACAACTATTTTCTTATGCATATTTTTCATTATATTTTTCTTCCTGTTGCTTATCTAGTGGCGTTAGTTTTATTCTAAGAAAGGAGAGATGTATGTATAAAATAAGAATAGCAAAGAACAAAGAAAAGCAACTTGAAAAACACCATCCTTGGGTCTTTACCGGTGCTATAGATAAAGTGGTCCCTCAATTTACCACAGAAGATTGGGCAGATGTTTATTCATATGATGGAACATTTATTGCAAAGGGTTGGTATGATGAGAAGTCTCATATTGTTTTACATCTTCTCTCTTGGGATGAGGACGAAGTAACAGATAAAGAATACGTATCTACATTAGTAAAGAACGCTATTATAAGACGAAAAGATTTCTTTCCTCTTCCTAACACAAATTGTTTTCGCCTTATTCATGGAGAAGCTGACTTCATTCCTGGAGTTGCAGCAGATATCTACGCAAAAGAAGTAAGAATTATAATATCTTCTCGATTTGCTCTTCATTTCTTATTAACTATCGTTGAAACAATAGAAAACACTCTGCACCCATCTCTAATACAAGTTACTGCAGATCCTTTTTATGCTTCAAGCGAAAAAATAAGTGAAAACACACGCTATTTTGTAAAAGGAAAAGAAGTAAAAGAGAGTGAAATAAAGAGAGAAAACACTCTCTTTATGGAAAATGGAATTTGGTATGAAATAGCACCAGGTAGAGGACAAAAATCTGGTTTCTATTGTGACCAAAGAAACAACAGAGAGATAGCTGAAAAGTATATGAAAGGAAAGGATGTTCTTGACATCTGTTCATATACTGGAGCTTTTACTCTTCACGCTCTACGTGCGAAAGCTAACTCTGTATTGAGTGTAGATAGCTCAGAGTCAGCTCTAAGACATTTGTTGTATCAAATACATTTAAATGAAAATAAAGGCACAATTGATCCCCTTTCAAGAGATAAGGTAAAAACAGTTAATGCCGATTGTTTTAACTATATAAGAGAAGTTGAAGAGGATAAATATGATTGTATAATTCTTGATCCTCCGAAGCTAGCTCAAACAAAGAGCAAATTAGAGAATGCAATCAAAGCATATAAAGACTTAAATAGAGTTGCTATGCTCAAAATAAAGAGCGAAGGTATCCTAATTACATTCTCTTGCTCTGGTGCCCTAACAAGAGAAAACTTTCTCCTTCTCTTATCTTGGGCTAGCAGTGATGCAAGATGTGAGATACAAGTGCTTGAAACACTCAGCGCAGGGGAAGACCACCCTACTCGTCTCTCTTTTCCAGAAAGCCAATATCTTAAAGGCTATATTCTAAGAGTTATAAAATAAGAAAATTGTCTCCTTACACTAAGGAGACAACTCTGTTAATCCTCATTATTCGTTTTTTCTTCAGGAACTTCAGTTGTTTCTGGATTATCTTCTGAAACTTTAGTTGCGTTTGCTTTCTCTTCTAGAGTCTTTGTTGAACACTTATCACATTCTTTGACCCTAGCATCTTCCTTCTTAACAGAAAAGAATAATACCAAGCCCCAAAATAGCCCAAAAGAAAGAAGAATAATAGAACTAAGGTAGCTCAAATCAAATGAACCTGAATATGTTCTAGTATATGTTCCCCATCCTGTTGTATATCTTACAGTTGTAGGAAGCTCAATAGCTAAGCAAAGAGAATATACTAAGCCTAATAAACAGAGAACAGCAAATACCAAAGCTGAAATTTTAATTACATTTTTTTTCATATGATGCCTCCATCTAGAAGGTAATTTAAGACCTCAAAAAAGAATAATCAAGGCAAATTAAAGAAAAACAAAGACTCTATTTATTTGCTACAAAAAAGCAACATATTACTACAAAAAAGAGCGATATGGATTTCGCCATACCGCCCCACGTAATTTTTAGCTTAGATTAATAAGCTGCATTGAGCCATTCAATTCCATCGATAACTGCTGTAAGATATGGAGCAGACTGGAATTCTGGGTATGATTCATGGAATACACCATCCCAAACTGCTTCGTCTTTATCTGCTGTGAAGTCGCCATCTGAATCAACAGCAAAAGCGTGATCAAGAGTCTTTCCTCCATCAACTGTGAAAGTAGATGTATCGAATACGTTTAATGTACCTTCGTGGAATGCCTTGAGAGCCTTATCAATAGCTTCCTGTGTTCCAGGAGCAGCAATAGCTGTATTGAGTTCTGTTACAACTACATCACCATCAGCAACTGTACCTGTCCAGTCAGCAGGATTTTCTACGCCATCAATGTAATTCTTGATGAATGTATAGAAATATCTTGTCCAGTCAATTCTACAAGAGAGTAAAGATGCCTGTGGAGCAACCTTTGTCATATCTGTGTTGTATCCTGTGTGATAGACACCAGCCTTCTGAGCTGCAAGAGCTGGAGAAGTTGTATCTGAGTGCTGGCTGATCATGATTGCACCTGCGTCGATAAGAGAATTAGCAGCTGCTTCTTCAAGAGTAGCATCACCCCATGTACCAACGAAGAAGACCTTCATTGTAGCACTTGGACATACACTTCTTACGCCAAGGAAGTATCCTGACATACCAGAAATAACTTCTGCAAATGAATATGCGCCAACATAACCAACAACAGCTTCTTCTGGCTTAATCTTTCCTGTATCAATCATTTCCTGAAGCTTCATACCAGCAGCGATACCTGCAATATATCTTCCTTCATAGATTGCTGCAAAAGCGTTGTGTGTATTAGGGTTGTTATCCTGCTGAGAACCACAGTTTGTCATACCAACAAAAACTGTATCAGGATAATCTTTTGCTGCTTCTAACATGAATGGTTCGAAACCATAGCTGTTATTGAAGATAATTTCACAGCCTTCTGCTGCAAGCTCTTCGTTATTATCACGAGCAAGAGAAGATTCTGTTGTATTTCTCTTAACAAGAAGTTCAACCTCATATCCTTCTGCCTTGAGCTGCTCTAGAGCATTTTCCATACCATTCATGAAGTTCCATGTGTAACCCTGGTCAGATTCATCATTAATAACAACGAAGCCAACCTTTGTTGCCTTCTTAGCTGTTGAAGAAGTTGCACTTTCAGATCCACCCTGAGCGAAAAGGGAAAGAGATACTAAAAGAACAAGTGCAATTGTCAATGCTTTTTTCATATTTTTCTCCTCTAGGAGGTAAAATAAACCCCCATTAAACCAATGATAAATGCCCTCTAAGAACCTGTAAAGAATTATTTTGTAAAGAATTATCAAAAATTCTTTACATTCTTAAAAAAGACAAGACAAAAAAAGGATATCCCTCAATTAGGATACCCTATTTTTTATGTTTATGTAAATATAGCCTATTATCTTTCTTCTCTAAAATAGTTAACACCCAAAGACTGAGGTGGCTGTTTATCTTTAATATTTCTCATACTTGTTATTACAAGAACAATAATAGTAACAAGATAAGGAAGAATCTTATAGAGTTCTGTAGGGAAGAATGGAACGATAATTCTCAAATACATAATCATAAGAGCACCAAAAACAATTGAGCTCCATATTGCATTTAATGGTCTCCATGTACAGAAGATTACAAGAGCAACAGCAAGCCAACCTGTACCAGAAAGAGAAGCCTCAATCCAAACACATCCAGCTGTTGTCATTGTATATACCATACCACCAAGAGCAGAAATACCTCCACCAATCATTGTTGCGAGATACTTATATTTTGTTGTATTAATACCTGCAGCATCAGCAGTAACTGGAGATTCTCCAACAGCTCTTAAGTATAGACCTGTCTTAGTACGAGTTAAGAATAAATGCATTGCAATTGCAAGGATTATTGCTAAATAGAAGAATTCAGACTGATTAAAGATAATCTTTCCAATAATAGGAATATTCTTTAAGAAGTCAGGCATGAACTTATTATCGAAAGCAAACTTAAGATCATTTGATAGAGTTACATAGCCACCAACTTGAAGTCTCCTTAGTTCTCCTGCAAACTTTGCAACTCCTGTACCAAATGTTGCCATAGCAAGACCTGTTACATTCTGGTTAGCTCTAAGTGTTACAGTCAAAAAAGAGAAGATAGCACCTGCTATAGCACCAATTGCAAAAGCAGCAACGATAGCAAGAAGGATAGCAACAAATGCATTGGCATTGCCTTCTCCTACTGCACCTTCATAGAGGTTTGGAGCGATGAGACCGAAAATACCTCCCATATACATAATACCTTCGACTCCAAGGTTCATATTTCCAGACTTTTCAGTCAATATCTCTCCAAGAGTTCCGAACATAAGAGCAGTACCATAAGCACCTGCTGCAGCTAAAAGTAGCACTAATGCGTTCATCTCTGATCCCCCTTATTCTTTCTTCCTCTGAGAATAATCTTATAGTTAATAAAGAACTCACAACCAAGCATACAGAAAAGTAGTACGCCAGATACTATCTCTGCAACCGATGCAGGAACAGAGAGCTTTGTCTGTAGTGTTGCAGATCCTTTATCAATAATAGCAAGAATAGATGCAATAACAATCATTGCAAAGCTGTTGAGCTGGCTAAGCCAAGCTACAGTAATCGATGTAAAACCAACACCACCAGCGACATCACTATTAAGTGTTCCATTAGCACCAGAGACTAACATCCAGCCAACAAGGCCACTTATAGCACCACTGAGAAGCATAGTTCTCATCATAACCCAACCTACATCCATACCAGCATATCTTGCTGTATTTAATGAGTCACCGATTACCGCTACTTCGTAGCCATGCTTTGTATAGTTCATATAGACATGAACAAGAACAACAAGAACAAGAACGATAATCCAACCACAATAGACACCAAAAACATTTGGAAGTCTAGCATTATCTGGGAACATAGGAATCATCTGAGTTCCCTGTCTTCCTTCCCATGGACCACCCTGTAACCAACGAACAATACCAATTGCAATGTAGTTCATCATCAGCGTAAAAAGTGTTTCATTTGTGTTGTATCTTGCCTTAAAGAAGCCTGGAATAAATGCCCAAATAGCACCACCAATAGCACCTGCAATCATCATAAGTGTTAACACAACAAATTTTGATTGAATGTGAGATGCAAAGTTAATAGCAATAAATGAAGAAAATATTGCCCCCATTGTAATCTGGCCTTCTGCTCCGATGTTCCAGAACTTCATTTTAAAACATGGTGCTATGGCAAGAGCACAACCAAGAAGAGGAATAGCTTTCTTAATTGTCTGTCGTAGATAACCAGGCTTAGAAAGCGCACCACTTATCATAATACCATATGATTGGAAAGGATTCTTTCCTGCCATAAGGATAGGAATCATACCCAAAACAAGTGCGACAACAATGGAACCAACTCTAATAGCCCAAACCTTCTTTGGATCCATAGCATCACGTTTAGCTAATCTAATTAGAGGAATTTTCTGTTCAGCCATTATTTGTCTCCTCCTTTATTTTGAACACTGGTCATCATCAAACCGATTTCTTCTTTAGTAGTATGTCTAGCATCAACTATTCCACTAACCTCTCCACCACAAAGAACCAAGATTCTATCGCAAAGCTCCAAGAGAACATCTAATTCTTCTCCGACATATACTACAGCAACACCCTTCATCTTCTGCTCTGTCAAAAGATTATAGATTGCATAAGATGTATTAATATCGAGACCTCTAACTGCATAAGCTGTTAAAAGGACATTAGGCTGGCTGGCAATTTCACGTCCAACAAGAACCTTCTGGATGTTTCCTCCAGACATACGACGTACAGGAAATTCCGTACTAGGAGTTACAACCTCTAGCTCCTTCCATATCCTATCTGCAGTTGCCTGTGGAGTTTTCTTATTGAAGAAGATTGATGAGCCGTTTTTCCATGTTCTAAGCATCATGTTGTTTGTCATACCCATAGAACCAACAAGGCCCATACCTAGTCTATCTTCAGGTACAAATGCCATACCAACACCAAGCTCTCTAATTTTTTTAGGATGAAGACCAACAAGCTCTTTATCTTTATTCTTTTCCTTCGGATCTAAGTACTTTATTGAACCACCTTTTATTGGATAAAGCCCTGTTAAGCATTCAAGCAATTCCTTCTGGCCAGAACCTGCGACGCCAGCAACACCTAAGATTTCACCACCGTTAGCTACAAAAGAGACATTATTTAACTTAGTAACACCTTCAGCATCAACACAGCTGAGAGCATCAACAACAAGTCTTGGCTCTACCTTCTCATATACAGGTCTATCGATGTTAAGAACAACTGAGTGGCCAACCATCATATCTGTAAGCTTTTGTGGATTAGTGTCTTTTGTATTAACTGTTCCTATATACTTACCCTTTCTTAATACAGCAACCTTATCGGAAATGGCCATAACCTCAGCAAGCTTATGAGTAATGATTACAATTGCCTTTCCATCGGCCTTCATGTTTCTTAAAACATCAAAGAGCTTATCTGTTTCCTGCGGGGTAAGAACGGCTGTTGGTTCATCAAGAATTAAGATTTCAGCTCCACGATAAAGAACCTTGACGATTTCAACTGTCTGCTTCTGAGATACAGACATATCGTAAATCTTCATAGTTGGATCAATATCAAAGCCATAACGAGTACAGATCTCTTTAACCTTTTCGTTTGTACTCTTTATGTCCATCTTCTCGTCTAAGCCTAAAACGATATTCTGTGCAGCTGTAAAAACATCGACAAGATGATAGTGCTGGTGAATCATACCAATACCTAAATCAAAAGCATCCTTCGGAGAGCGAATTGATACTGGTTTTCCATCAGCATATATCTGACCTTCATCAGGCTGATAAATGCCGGAAAGCATATTCATCAGTGTTGTCTTTCCACTTCCATTTTCTCCCAATAGCGATAGAATTTCGCCCCTTTTAATCTCAAGGTTAACTTGGTCGTTAGCGACAACACTACCAAACCTTTTTGTAATACCTCTCAATTCTATTGCATTATTATTCTGCATTTTATCTCCCGATAAAGCCCCATAGGCCTAATTGCTATAGGTAAAATAATACCATCCGTTTTTTTTATTCTGCAACAAAAAACAACAAATTAGAGTAATAAAAAAGCAGGGGACACCCCTGCGTCTTTATAGTGCGACTGTAAATTCAATCTCAACTAGCCCATTCTTCGGAAGTTTAGCCACCTCAAAAGCACAACGAGAAGGAAGGACTTCTGCCTTTTCGAAAGCTGATGCATAGACTTCATTAACAGAAGCAAAGTCAGCAATTGACGCTAGATACACAACAGCCTTAACTGTGTTTTCGAGTCTTCCACCACCCTCTTCAATGATAGCCTTTGCATTTTTAAATATCTGCTTAGCCTGTTCGCTAGCTGTTTCTCCAACCATCATTCCTGTTTCAGGGTCTAAAGCTAAAACGCCAGAAACAAACATAAAACCATTAGCCTTTACAGCCTGAGAGTATGGTCCAACAGCCTTTGGACCCTTATCGGTATTTACTCTTTCGATCATAGTCTTCTCCTTATTAAGTGATAGAATTTTTCTTAAGATATCTGATGGCTCTTCCGCAAGTTCTACTCCATTAGGATTAGATACAGAAAAACCGAATCCCCATTTTACGCCTAAAAATCTGACTCCAGCTTCTTTAGCACCATTTTCATCATTAGATGTATCGCCAACCATTAAAGCTTCCTCTTTTTCAACACCTAAAGAAGAAAGAGCGTTTGTTATTACCTGTGCTTTAGTTATTTGCCCGTCCACCTCAGGGCCCTTTATTACATCAAAGCAATCATCCATTTTAAGGTTGTGTATACATCTCTTTGCTAGCTCTTCCATCTTATTAGTAGCAACAGCTGTTTTTATGCCCATAGAGCGAAGAGAATACAAGAGCTCACGTATTCCATCATATGGATGCATCATAAACATTCCCTTACTGTTATAAAGCTTTCTATATACTTCTACACAATGCTCTATTTTATCTTCAGGCACAGAGAATGTAATTCTAAAACAATCTCTTAAAGGTGGTCCAATAAAGCGCTTAAGATAATCCTTAGTATAGCTATTTCTATCATATCCGATAGTTTCTACTGTGCTAAGAGCACACTCCATTATTCCTTCTGAGCTATCTGCTATAGTTCCATCAAAATCCAATAAAACGGCCTTTACCACTTATTATCTCCATTGCTTCATCATGTACAGAGGCTGTCGATGCGATAACACTTAAATAATCTTTTTCTTTCTTAATGCTCACCCTTCCGCCAGCTTCTTTGACAATAAGAATTCCTGCTGCTATATCATATAGCTGCAACGATTCCTCATAATAGAGTGAGCACCTAGAAGAAGCGACGAAACAGAGAGAGCAAGCAGCACTTCCAATACTTCTCATGTCAGAAAAATGATTATAGAACTCTCTCATTCTTACTATATATTCATCCATAATAGAATGTCTTCTATGAGGAGGTACAAGCAGAGCTAAGCTCTTCTTTGGATCTATATCATCATTTATAGTAATTCTTTCTCCGTTAAGGAATGCCCCGCCACCTCGAGTTGCATAAAAGACTTCCTTTTGTCTTGGTACTATTACCACTCCAAGTGCTATGCCACACTCATCTTCAAAGGCAATACTTATTGTGTAAAGAGGGAAAGACCACATAAAGTCGACAGTTCCATCTATTGGGTCGACAATCCAACGTCTTGTCTTCTCACCCTTTTCTCCTGTCTCTTCTCCGTACCAACCATCCTCCGGGTACTCTTTCATCAGTGTTGAATATATTAGCTCTTCAGATAGCTTATCTGCCTGAGTAACATAGTCATTCTCACCTTTAGAGAAGACAACAGTTCGCATCTTTTCATGTTCTAGCAAAAAGTTACTAGCTTTCTCAGTAGCACTTAAAGCGCTTTTAAGTCTCTTTTCGATCTCTTCCTTCTTCATTATCTCTTCCTCATCTGTTCTCCAATATATGTTACACGTTTCCAATCAGAAGGGGTAAAGCTTTCCTTTGTTATTGTCTTTTCAATAGCACTTTCCAACATATAAGATGAGTTGATATATATAATAATTGCCGTCCAAGAATCCATCCTTCTTGAATACATAACACCACCAGCATTATTTAAGAGCTCAGCCATTCTAAGTTCATCTTTATTATTATCCTTAGAAAGTATTATGGATAACGAATAATCATAGATATTAAAGAGCTTGTCTTTATTCTCATTGTTCATTCTTGACCAACAGTTCTTAATCACCTCTTCAAGTTCCTCAAGTGTTTCACTTGATGTATCACGTAAGAAAGAAGCAAAGATAGATGATGGGCCTAAGGCCTTGTACATCTCATAAACTATTCCATTAGCCTTCAGTTTGATCTCTTCGTCGTCATCAACTTCTTCTTCCATATGTGGTAATTCAATAGAATTCTCTCTCTCTGATTCATCCATTGTCACCACTTTGTGCTCTTTGTCTTCTTCAGCCTTAGATTCAACTTCTTCAATATGAGTTTCCTCTATTGAAGATGTAGGATGAGTAACAACTTCCTCTTTTTCTTCTTTCTCTTCTCTCTTTTCTTCTTGCTTCTCTTCAGTTACAGGAGTATCTTCTTCGTCGTCAGCAACACCCATAAAGAGAGAATCAATGAAAGAAAGAGGCTTTTTCTCTTCACTAGAAGGAAGAACAAAATCATTAGAGTCATCTTCTCTTTCATCTAAAGAAGGGAGAGTAAAGTCATTTTGACCTAAAATTTCTTCTTCATTGTTTTCTGTTTCACTACCTAGTTCACTCTCTTCTTCTACTTGAGAGACAGATGAAAGTTCAGGTTTATTATCTTCTTCTTTTTCCTTTTCATCATGAGAATTATTATCTTCGTCCTCAGTAGTTAATGGAGAATAACTTTCATCCTCTACTGAAGGAAGACCTAAGTCATCAGAGCTTTCTTCTTTTTCTTCTATTTCAGGACTTTCACTAGACTCTTCCTCATTTGGATACTCAGTGTTCTCTTTATCTGAAGAAGAAGGTTCTTCTTCTGTATCATCTTGAGAAGGAGTATTATCTTCACTTTCAAGAGCCTCTAGTGTGTCATTTGTATTTTCATCAAAGGATGGAAGAGTAAAATCAGAATTATCTTCTTTGTCTACAAAACTCTCTTCCGTGTCATCTTCACTCTTTTCATCAGCAGTAGAAGAAGCAACTTCCATTTCTGTTTCGGCAGTATCTAACTCGTTTTCGTCCTTAATCTCTTCATTTTCAGTAGCAAGTGAAGAGTTATTTTCATCTAAAGAAGGAAGCGTAAAGTCAGAATTATCTTCTTCGTCTTCTAATTCATCTTCCTCTTCAACCTCTTCTTCTGCATTAGAAAGAAGAAGATCATTCTCGCCATCATCGCCTTCGTTATTTTTGTCGTCTTGAGAGAAAGACTCCTGCTCGTTTTCTTCTTCTTTATCGTCTTCATCTAGTAATTCATCAATATCTTCATCAGGAGAAGCTAGATCAGAAGAACTATCTAGCTCCTCTTCTTTTTCTTCTTCTTTAACAAACTCGGCCTCTTCTTCTTTCTCTAGTTCATTGTCGATTTCTTTTTCTTCTTTTGAAGACTCATCAGACTCATCATCAAGGATGTTAAAGAAGTTAAGTTGAGACTCATCATAAAGGGAGTTTTCTTCATCTTCCTTCTTTTCGTCCTCCATCTCTTCCTGCTCTTCTATTTCATCGTAATACTCGGAGTCAGGATCTTCTTTAGTCTCTCCGATATCGTCTAGGCTTTCCTCTTCTTCGCTATCGTCGAAGATATCATCATCGAGGTTAGCCTCATACTTTTCATCTTCTTTTTCTTTCTCTTGTTGTTTCTTAACAATCTCTTCAGGAAGCGAATATCTTTCTTTTAGTGAATCGATATCACAACTATTTTTCTTCTCGTATTCAACAAGAGAGACACTATTATCTCTTTCATCTAGTGCTTTAGCTTTCTCGTCTTCATCTTCATTGTCATATTCGTTATCATCAATTGATTCGATAATGTCAGTGTTTACGCTATCGAGTTCGCTATTATCCATTTCGTCATCATCGACAATGCTATATTCACTTCTCTCTTGCGGAAGTTCTAGCTTTCCAAGTAAAGCTGTTATTAGTTCATGCTTTTTTGTTTTATCTATAGAGGCTTCTGCCATAAAAGAAGAAGAGATTGTTAAAGCCCCATTTTCTTCTTTCTTTTCTTCTTCTAAGTCTGGGTCAACGATAAGGCGCTTATGGCCATATTGTGCTTTTAGGGCCTTTTCTTCGTCTCTCTTTCTCTTTATCTCAAAGAAAAGCGAGCTATCAACAAAGAGGTTAGAATCAAAGAATGACGGTAGAACAGATATGTCAATATTGTTGCCATCATATGTGTATGTATCGATTCCAATATGATAGAAGATAGAAAGTACATCATGGAGAGAAGCTCTTCTTCTATCAAAGGAGGCAGATAGAATTAAGAAAAGAGGAATATATCGTCCAACAAAGGTATATAATTCTCCCTGCCATGATAAAAGAGGAAATCTCAATACAGGCCAATAGCCCATCTTTAAAAGTGAGATTAAATCTAAGCTAGATGGCATTGCCGTAATTGTCTTGAAGTTTTCTTTAGGAAGGGAAGATGAGGAAGAAACGCTAAATAAACTATATCCATCGCGCTCTTCTTTAAGGCTCTCGACTCTGCCTTCCCAATGATTAAGTGCTGTTATCTTTCTATATATCTCTTCTTCACTAAGACCATCTAATGCCCCACTACTCTTCAGTTTAGCTTCTTCAAGAGAAAATTCATCTGAATAGAGTTGTACTCTTTGGCATAGGTTGTTTATCCCATTTAAGCCAAACTTTGCTATGCTATCGAGATTAAGAGCTAAGGTAACATAGTCAGTCTTAAAGACTTCTTCTATCTCAACCTTCTCTTCAAGAAGAGAACGTAAGAAGATAGAGAGAGAGTGAAGTTTCTCACTGTCCATCTCTTGGGGAATTAGGTAGGTAGAGATAACTTCCCTATATTTTTCAGCGTCCTCAACATTTGCTTTGTTTTCAGATATAAAAAGAGCTGTCTTATTGTCAATTATCCTAGTAATACGTCTTAAAGAGTCATCACTGATAGCCTTAAGTCTATCCCAATCTTTACTCTTGAGCTCTCTACTAGAACCACTAGATGTAAAAAAAGTGGAAACTAAAACAGATTGCATTAGAATTGGTAGAAGAGATGAAGAGATTCTCTTAAAGTTATCTTTACTTCTTAGCGATGTAACTCTTCTCTCTTCCCAGAGAGATAGCTTTAATAGCTCTAGTGGGTAATAATCTTCCATAATTCGAGCTATGTTTTTAAAGTTATTGATTAGATAATCAAAAGACTCACTAATGTTTTTTTCTGCTTTCTGCTTTGAAATATTTGAGAGAGCACTAATAGGGGAAAAAAAGTCAAACACAAAAGCTCCTTAAACGTTTATGCTCCCCTGAGGGAGCACAAAACTATACATGCATTACTGTTTTTCTATATTCTTTTAAACCATACTTTAAACACTCTGCCGCTAATTTTAATTCATCTTCATTTAAAACATAGGCAAAGCGAGCCTGGCTTTTACCGTAGCCTGCTGTCCAATAGAAGCCTTCTGCAGGAGCAAACATAACAGTACTGCCCTTATAAGAGAAGTCATTAAGCATAAATTGTGCAAACTTCTCTGCGTCATCTACTGGAAGATCCGCAATAAAATAGAAAGCCCCCTTAGGCATTGTAACTCTAACCCCTTCTATCTTTTGCATAGCCTTAACGAGAGTATTACGTCTTCTCTCATACTCTTCAACAGTTTTAGTAATATATTCATCTGGCGCACTTAGTGCTGCTGTTGCTGCTTTTTCTTCAACAGCAGGAGGACAGAGTCGCGCCTGTGCCATCTTAAGACAGTTAGCTATAAATTCATGATTTTTAGTAACAATCGCACCGATTCGAGAGCCACACATTGAGAATCTCTTAGAGAAAGAATCTATACAAATTACTCTATCTCTATACTCGGGGAAAGAAAGCACTGATGTGAACTTTTTCCCATCATAGCAAAATTCTCTATAAACCTCGTCTACAACAAGGAAGATATCGTGTTTCTTGCATAGCTCTAAAAGAGCAATTAGCTCTTCTCGCGTATATATATGTCCAGTTGGGTTATTAGGAGAACAGAGAAGAATCGCTGTAGTCTTCTTATTAATTTTATCTTCAAAAGCATCGATAGACGGAAGAATAAAACCATTAGAAGAGGACGAAGTAACAGGTCTTAGTTCTACCATAGCAACTTTAGCAAAGGTAGCGACGTTAGTGTAATAAGGCTCAGGAATAATTACCTCATCATAAGGATCGCAAAGAGTAATAAGAGTAAACTGTAGGGCCTCAGAGCCTCCTGTTGTGATCATGATATCATCAACAGTTAGGTCATTTATACCCATCTTTTCATAATAGTGAAGAAGAGCCTTTCTTAACTCCAATTCTCCTTCGCTAAGACCATAAGCAATGATGTCTTCATCGTAATTATGAATCGCTTCTAAGGCTTCTTTAGGAGTCTTAATATCTGGTTGTCCGATATTAAGATGAATGACATGTACCCCTCTCTCTTTTGCTTTTCTTGCAAAAGGAACAAGCCTCCTTATTGGAGAACACTGAAAACCCGAAATACGATTAGACATCTGCATAGCTTTTTTCTCCTAAATGGCTAAATTACTCTGGGCTATTTGTATCATCAGGTGGTAATGGAGAAGTTGGATTAGCTTGCGTTGTATCAACAAGCTTCTGAATAAACTTTCTATTATCCAAGAGAGGCGAAATAGCTCTTCCATGGTGTAAGCGTGAAATAACACGAGCAAATAGCTCTGTTACATCTGCTTGTATAAACCACTCTTTTTCCAAGAGCTCCTTTCCTTGGTATACTCCATTTGTACCAATAATCCTGTAGAAGATACCTTCTTTATATGCTTGATCAAAATTCTCAATAGCATTGCCATTAAAGAATGGAAGAGAAACCATTACAATAACCTTCTTGGCTCCTCTATTCATTAACTCTCTCATAGCAATAATCATAGTACCGCCAGTTGCTATCATATCATCAGCCATCAATACAGTCTTACCCTTTACATCTCCAAGTAGGTTAATAGACTTAATATTTGTATTCTTAGCTGAAGTTGAAACCATTGAGTAGTCTCTCTCTTTATAGAGAATAGCAAGTGGTCTATGAAGAGCTTGAGCATAGAATTTATTTCTGCTTACAGCTCCAGTATCTGGTGAAACAACAACGATATCTGGATCAGAGAAATCTACTATTTTTCTCAGTGCAATTAAGGTCTGGTAGGAACCATGAACATTCTCTAAGCGGCAAGATGAGAATGCATTCTCAATTTCACGAGAGTGTATATCTAGTGTAATGATTCTTGTAACCCCAAGTTCCTCACAAAAACGAGCAAACATAGCTGCTGTTAGAGCTTCTCTAGATGCCTTTTTGTGCTGTCGCGCATATGGGTATGTTGGTAGAACAAGTGTAATTGACTTAGCTCCTGCATTATATAGCGCGTTAACTGTTGTAAAGAGGAACATCAAGTGGTCATTAATTGAGAGCTGAATAGGTTCTTCTGAACCTGCAACTTTAATTGGCGCATTGTTAGAAACATCATGAATGATGTAGACATTAAGACCTCTAACAGGGTCAATAATCTCAGCCTTTTCTTCACCGTTAGCAAAGCGTGTATACTTTACGTTAATAGTGAAATCCGGACAATGAAACGCACTTGGAAGCTTTCCTGTTGGAATCTTTTTGCTATCTAAGTCATCGAGAAGAGTTACAGTTTTTAATAACTCTTCAGCCGTCATGTCGTGTCTTTTTGTTAGAGCCTCTGAGAGTTTCTCATATCTATCGATGTAAAGGCGTCTAAGATGCTTCACGACCTTGCCGGTAAAGTATTCTGAGCCAGGGCCGGCAATAACCCCTAACTTATGTGGTTTTAAGATACTCATAGCTCTTAAGATACTTCATTCATATAAAACCTTTCAAGGGCACTTAAGAGAGAAAAGAAAAAACTCACGATAAGGATGAAAGCTTCTCAAGTCCTTCCTTCTTTCCAACGACAAAGAGAATATCGCACTTAGTAAAGACGTAGTTTGGAAGAATTGAGTCAATTAGCATGGAAGGCGTTTTTATAGCAATAATGTTTACGCTAAACTTCTTTCTCAAATCAGCTTCCATAACGCTCTTTCCAACTAAAGAAGATGGCACAGAAATCTTTGAAAGATTTAACTCTTCACTAAGAATTACAAAATCTAGAACCTTTGATTGTTCTAGCCTATGAGCTAGACGAAGAGCCATGTCACGCTCAGGAAAGACAACCTCTGCACCTAGCTTTTCAAGTATTAACCCATGATCGCTTGTTATGGCTTTAGCTATGACCCTCTTTACGCCAATAGATACAAGATTCATTGTTGTTAATATTGAGAGTGCCATCTCTTTACCTAAAGCAACAATTGCAACGTCTGCGTTTTGGATGCCACTATCTAAAAGAGTTTGCTTATCTAGAGAAGTAACAATATATGCATTCTCTGTATATTCACGAAGCTTCTTTATCTTTTCTTCATCCTTATCAATGACAAGTAAATCGGCTCCACTTTCTGCAAGCTCGATTGCGAGTGGGTAACCAAAGCGCCCAAGTCCTATTATCGCATATGTATTCTTATTTGTGCTTTTCTTCATCTCTTCTTCCTCCTATCCAATAGCAATGTTTCCTTCTGGGCTCTTTATTCTTTCTATGTATTCATAGTGCCAAATAGAAGCAATAGTCAAAGGTCCAAGACGACCTATATACATAATTAATATCGAGACAATCTTACTTTTTATTGATAATGTTGGTGTAATTCCTGTCGATAGGCCAACTGTACCAAATGCAGATACAGTTTCAAATAGTATGTCGATAAAATCCAAATTTGGTTCAAATATCAAAAGTAAGAAACTCGATATTATAACAACAGTTAAGCCAAGTAGTGTTATTACAGAGGCCTTTCTGAAGCTATCTTTAGGAATTGTATACTTAAAGCCTTTCTCATCTGTATTTGTAGCATTAGCCTTAATCCCCTTTATTAAAACGTAGAGCGTTGTTGTCTTTATGCCACCTCCTGTAGAACCAGGGGAAGCACCTATAAACATCAACACGATAATTACAAGTAGCCCCGCTTTACTAAATGAAGAGAGTGCAATCGTAGAGAAACCTGCTGTCCTAGCAGAAACACTATGAAAAAGAGCAGGAAGAAAAGACATCTTCTCTGTTAACATCAGCATTACAGTTCCAATAATAATTAACGCTAAGCTTACACTAAGCACAACCTTAGTGTGCATTGAAAACTTCTTCCATTTAAAACGCTTCTTCACGACTTCTTGAATAACTAGGAATCCAATACCACCGAAAATAATAAGAAGCATTGTTATTATATTAAGTAACACATCATCCTTATATGGAATAAGGTTTGTCATTCCTCCGAGGATATCAAAGCCGGAATTATTGAAGGCAGCTATTGAGTGGAAGATACTAGTCCATAGGGCACGTTTAATTGGATAATTTCTAACAAAAACAATAAAGCTTAAGATAGCTCCAAGAGACTCAAAGCTTAGTGTTGTTATTAATACGCTTTTAATAAAACGAACTATCCCCTTACTAGATGAAAGATTCATCGCTTCTTTAATTATGCTTCTTCCTCTGAGATTAATCTTTCCTCCAAGAGCAAGAATAAAAACTGTACCTATTGTTGTTACACCTAGTCCTCCTATTTGAATTAGAAGAGCAAGAATTAATTGGCCAAAAAAAGAGAAGTTATCGTAAGCATCAATACTAATTAAGCCTGTAACACAAACTGCACTTGTTGATGTATATAGACTATCTATATAAGAATAAGAAGCACCATTCTTTCTAGAAAATGGCAAAAAAAGAAGTAGAGATCCGACTAAGATTGTTATAGCAAAGCCAAGTGCAATTATTTGCATAGGCATGAGCTTTATCTTTTTATTTGATCCTTTCATACCTCTTTAATTTTATCATTATTGCTTTATAGACTCAATAGAATGACTTTTTTGACATTTTTCATAGTTTTTTCGTTATATAAGTATGAAGTATGTTTTCTTTATTATTCTTTTCTTTTTAATCTTTACGCCTTCTTGCAATAATCAGAATCAAAAAATTGAGGATATATTCCATAAAATAGAGACTGAGGATGCTAAAATCATCTCAGCAGAGATAGTAAATAACAATACATTTAATATCGTATTATCTGAGGTTGTTGAAATCTTAGAGTTCTCAATTAATGGAGAAGAAAACAAAGAGAAAATCTTGGGTAAAGAGTTCTTTTTCCCTCTTGGTAGAACTATAGAGATGGGCGAAAGAGTAACTATAGCTCTCACCTATAGAAAAAATGGTGGAAATACAACAAGAGCATACTTTACTCTATATGGAAAGAACACAAGAAAAGCTAATCTTCTTATTAATGAAGTCTCTGTTAAGGGAACTAAAACTCTTCCAGATAGAGTTGAGCTCCTCGTAACTAAGAGTGGTAATATTGCAGGCTTTGAGTTAACAGATGACTTAGACTCTACGCCCCTAACTCTTCCCTCTTTAGAAGTAGAGCGAGGAGATATTATTGTAATCTATTGGAATAGCAAAACAAATAAAGAAGACTACATAAGAGAAAACGGCAAGCATACATACTTTCTTAGTGGAAACATGGCCAATACACTTATATCTACAACAGGGGCCCTAATTCTATTTGACGAACACGATGGCACTATCGTAGACGGTATACTCTATTCAGATTTCTCATCTTCTGATTATGGTAAAGATAAGTATGAAAAGTGTGAAACTCTCTTAGTAGAAAATAACGAATGGTATGGAGAACCAATCAGTAGTGAATACGTAACAGCCTCCCGAGTCCTAGCTAGGCTTAAAGGCGGAGTAGATACTAACACTTCTGAAGATTTCTTCACCTCCCAAGCTAGAAAATCTAGCTTTGGAGAAGAGAATGAGTATTACCCTTATGAGAAGTAAGAATAAAAACTATGTAAAACAAGGAATGATTACTTGTTTTAATCTTTTTTAGGGAGCATTTCTATAATAAAAGCTATTGCAAAATTTACACAAAATTCTTTACAGTCTCACATTTGTTAGTAGTCAATGGGGAGAGGCTTTAGCTACTTACAAAATCTCTGGCTTTAACACAATG
>ERZ808245.127-NODE-127-length-43862-cov-5.817541_pt1 | contig 43862 bp, 35 predicted proteins | sample MGYA00521243_ERZ808245 | MGnify/ENA primary metagenome ERZ808245 (study PRJEB31516, sample SAMN03275576) | gut metagenome | biome: mammalia-associated habitat; material: feces | host: Papio cynocephalus | place: Kenya | collected 2012-07-07 ... | reverse complement strand
ATGACCAGGCACTCTTTTCCCTTCTCAAGAAAGGAAAGCTTGTGAAGGTGGAGGGCTTCTTCAAGAGTGAGACCTATCAGAAGGACGGCAAGGACGTTCACGTCATAAAGCTAGTAGCCACCAAGGTTTCTGAGGTGGAGAAGAAAAACAAGGAGGAGGCAGCTTAGCCTCCTTTCCCTTTTTCTGCCATGTCATATGTTTGCGAGGCTATCCGTTTTCTTGGGTAGCCTTGTTTTTATGGCTCTCCCTAATGGTGTAATATCTAATAATATCTTCGATGGAATCGTTAATTTTTAGAATTTACTTGGTAAATTGACGGAATTGAAGTATATTTGTGCCAGCATAAAGTTGCGAAGTTCAGAGAAAACAAGCATTTCTCGGTGGATTTAGACTTATCTTCCGATGAAATGGGCGTTTTTGAGCCAGGTGTAAGGACGTGATTATTTTAATGGGGCTTTCTGTAAGATGTCCGAAGCCTGGCTCTTTTTTGTATTTTTTATCTATGATTTTGCATTTTTATGTATTTACACCCAGTTTCTGCAAGCGCATGACGATGGATGAAATGATAGCCAAGGGCATTGCTACCAAGGAAGGCGAGCGAGCTGATGGTAAGAATATCAACATCATTGTCAATGGCGATGTGGAGCGTATTGATGGCCATGTAAATTTGCTGGGTGTCAAAGGCAATGTCAGAAGAATCAACACCAGCCATGGTGACATTACTGTCAATGGTGATGTAGATGGCGATGTCCATACGAATTATGGAGACATCTCCTGTGGAAACATTGATGGTGACGCTCGGACTAACTTTGGAAATATTTATAGAAAGTAAGGAAACCATTCATAGGATGGGCATCCAGTAATATTATATTCAAGTATGAAGAGATGGCTTTGCATTGTTGCCATCTCTTCATTTACAAAAATCAGAAACAATGAGAAGATTTGGCGAGGTGGAAATGTTTCAAGCCCAGAAACTATATCATGACTATACGGTCAGGATGTATATAACCTTATGGGAATCCTTTGACAAGGATTTGAGAAATGCCTACTTTGATATATTTTATCCCATGGAGCTTTCTCCCACGTTACAGAAGATAGCGGATACGGATGAGGTTTTCCTGTGGGTATGGAAAAGGGGAATCAAACCTGTTCCGCTAGTGATGTTGATCTTTGATTTCCTAGGTGAGCTATGCCGTGAAATTAGCAACCCGAACAATGTCGTCTTTACTCATTATAATATCCCTTTGGTACCTGTGGAAAGGGATGAATCCTGTATCTTGTCTATTTTGGAGGATTTGGAGTATCTTTATCCTGGGGTCTTGGGTATGTTTCGGTATTATCAAGGAATATCTATGGAAGAGGATGACCTGGTGGTGGATTCCAAGCAGATTTTCAAGGATTTTTGTTGGGTCAACCGAGTTATATGGGAAATTTTGGAGGATTATGTCAAGGAGTTGAAGCATAATACGAGGATGCCTCCTGCTATATCTCATAAAGGATAAGTGCCTGCCAGCATGTGTAAGCAACCTATGCTTATAGATGTGGGCAGGCACTTTGTTTTTATCTTATCTGTTTTTGCTTTTCTTGATTTTTCCTTTGCTTTTTGTTTTCTTCCTTTTGTGAGGTGTTTTGTTTAGATACATAAGTTAACTTATAATTTTGTCGTATCTAGAAAATTATCTTTCGTTTTTCTGCTGCAAGGAGTAACCTCGTTTTTTAGTCTCATGGAATGTGCAGCATGACCTTCACCGCAGCTTTTTTGGTGCAAAGGTAGGGCAGTCCTGTCAGACACCAAGCACCACTTTTCCTCGAAAAGTTGCCCCTGGAGAAAATATTCAGGCAGCCTTCCTCAATTCCAAGGAATTGGGTATTCCTGAATATTTTCTCTAGGGGCTGCTTGGTTTTCTGACATGGTTTGGACCGCCCTTCTTTTTAGGCACGAAAAAAGGCTTGGTGTGAAGGTTATGCAGGAATGCTAAAAAAAACTCGGATTCTCCTCTGAAAACTACAGAGCCATTGAAAAAGAGGCTGGTGGAGAGGAAATCCAGAATAAATTTTTAATGTTGGACTTTTAAACTTTTGAGACATGAGACAGAATTTTTCGGGCTTTTGCATGGAGGAACATCCGCAGTACAAGGCGTATAACAATGGGTTGGACAATCTGACCACAGTGGAGCTTATTTCCCTTATCATCGGCACAGGGACACAGAGAAACGTGGAACAGGCTCGCCAGCTATACAATGTGATGGGTGAGAATATTCACAATATAGCCAAGGCTAGGGTGGAGGACTTGCAGGTGGTTCAAGGCATCGGGGATAGCAAGGCTATTGCTCTTCATGCAGCCATCGAGCTTGGCAAGCGTTACCATCTTGAAAAGATGGAGGAGCGTCCAGACCTTGGCAGCAGCTTGGCGATTTACAATTTCATTCACCCCAAGGTGAGGGACTTGGACGTGGAGGAGGCGCATCTTCTCTTGATGAACCAAAACTTTAGGCTCATCAAGCATGTGAAGCTCAGTGTGGGGGGAATCACGGAGACAGCGGTGGATGTAAGAAGAATGATGAGGGAGGCTGTTCTAAACAATGCCACCATCCTTGCCATCTCCCACAACCACCCATCGAACTCGCCGCAGCCAAGCAAGGCGGATGATACGCTGACACAGCAAATCAAGTCGGCTTGCGACATCATGCGCATCTTCTTCATGGACCACGTGATAGTGGCGGATGGGAGTTTTTACTCTTACCATGACAAAGGTAAATTATAAAAGGTAACGGAGAGGCTAACCACCTCTCCACATTATATATATAGTATGAAAGTTAGATTATATCATGATGAAAGACAGAGCGCCAAGGATGCTCCCGATGCTTGGGCTATCTATTGCCCTTATCCTAGAAAGTATCAAAGGCTTACCGGCATCAAGGGCGTTTTCTTGGGCTGCAAGCCCACCGTTGGGGGCTTGATTCGTTGTTGTTGGGATTCTATTGAGGTGGGACAAAGGGTGAGCTTGGGAAGGCGGATGGCTTTATCTAGCACGCCAGAGGCTTTTCAAGTAATTTTTCACCAGATAGAGAGTGTGTATCAGAATGCCTTGAAGGAAGACACCTTGGAGGCGTGGGGTAAGTTTCACAGAGTTTAAAATTTAATGTATGATGGAAAGAAAAGATTTTTTTGAGTTTGATGGCTATCGTGTGGAGAGTGAGTCATTTTTGGACAAGGATTCCTATTGTGTGGTTTCTGATGCCAAGAAGGATGATGAAGGCGTACCTTACCATTTGGAGGTGGAGTTTGACATTGCCCATGCCAAGTTTCATTTTAGTAAGTGTTATGCTCACCAGGTGGTGAGGTGTCAGGAACTTTCTTCAGGAGGTAAGCTTCAGGTGATGGTTTATATTATCAAGAAAGTGGGGGAGGCATATCTTCAAGAGCAAGGAAAGCAGAAAAAGCTAACCTTGGCTAAGGTGAAGGTCATGTATAGAGATTCCGATGTGGTCATGGGGGAAATGCTTTCATCTACCTCTGCCGATGGGTTGAGTGTGGAAGAGGCTTTTTATCTTTATGTGGCAGCGCAGAACTGGGCAAGTGGCGATGCGTTTAGCCAAGTCTTGGGGGATAATGATGAATGTGAGGTTGATTTGGTCAAAGAAGCCTTGAGGTTGAATCAATAAGGAACAAATGTCGCCTCTTTAAAAGTGGGAGGCGACATCTGTCTTTTCTATTGAACTCTCCTTATACCATGCTTTAAGCAGATTGGATTTTATCTGATAGAGGCTTTTCTTGGGCTTCCCCTTAATGACTTCTACCAGATTTCTGTCCTTGAGCCTTTTTATTTGAGCAGTGATGTCGCTGTTTTTCAACTGCGTATCATTGGCAATATCCGACAGAAGGCATGGAGTCTGTGCCTTTAGTAGGGTGGTGACAATGAGCATTTGGACTGGAGAGAGTGATGATAGCTCCTTCCGATATAAGGCATCGAAGTAAGTGAGTACTTGGTGCTTGATGTCTTTTTCTTCATGATACCCTTCTTTTATCGCTTTGCCACATAAGGTGGCAATAAGCGGAGTCGGCTCCAATGAGTTGACGATATTGACTATATCTACATCTACATCTACATGCTTTGTGCTATTGCTTCCACAGATGTTATCTATGATACTTTTTATATCTGTATACGCTAACTTGTCGAGGGACAAAAGTAAGACTGAGTTATAAAGAGGTGCAGAATACTCTGTGAATATTTTCGTGACCCTGTTTCCTGCAAAAACAATGATAGGTGCTCCCGGTGAGTAGATGAGTGCTCTCAGTTTGGAAAGTTCTTGACTCGACCAAGTGTTAAGTAGAATGTGAGCTTCGTCTAACAAGAGGATTGCCCTCTCATTGTTAGTGACGGAATGCACATATTCTTCCAACTTTTCTTCATTTTGGATGGGATGAAGTAGACAATCTATGTAAATAGGTTGAAATTCTTTACTTTTAACTTTTTCCTTGATTCTATGCAGAAGTGTGGTTTTGCCATATCCAAGCTCGCCAGACACATAAAAGCATTGTGGAATGCTATTATGTGTCTCACGGCTGATACCTTCTGTGATAATGGAAAATACCTTTTCTCCTATGGACTCTACTAGTTTCATTGTATATAACGATTGAACCAATATTCTCGAATGATTGGGGAACGGAAATGGATACCTGAAGTGTCATGTACAATATATCCATCTGTTTCTAACATTCTTTTTATGTTGGCATATTTCTCATTAATGTCTGTATTTTCAGGAACAAAGTCCTTGATGATCTCCTCTAGGAAGTTTCTCTCATTTTTATGGTCCGGCAAGCACAGATAGCATAGCAACTTGCGTGAAGCTGTCTCATCTTCTCCGTAAGTGGTGAGTCTTTCGCTCCAGGTATCAAGCTCATGCTCCTGTATGATTTCCTGAAATATTTTGTTGACACAGTCCTCCAGGCTCATCTTCTGATAACTTTCTTTGTTGCCAGTCAATTTATTAAAGAACAACTGGATGAAGTAAGGAAGTTTCCAACCTATTCTTCCCAGAATATAATCTATGTCCTCTTTTGACAATTCTGTTTCATAGCTTTCATCTAATTCCTCAAACAACAGAGTCGCCTCTTCTTTGGTCATTTCTCCAAGGTTAAATGGAGCGATGTCATTTATTGTATAGGTGAGTTTGTTTTGAGAGACGAAGCCATGAATACTAATGGAAGAGCAAAACACCCATGATACGTTTTCAGATTGCTTTTGTCTTATGTTTCGTAGCCAATTGAGAAAAGTCTCTGCCCTGGCAATTTCGCCATTTCTAGAAAGTTCCTGTAAAAACAAGACAAGTTCGTCTATAATGATTAATGTTCTTTGTGGAAGTTCGAAAGCCTTACTCAATTTTTCATAGAAATCCTCTGGGTTCTTTTGAAGTTCCAGCGTAATTTTAAAGGCATTAACCTTTTTGATTGAGCTCAAGAAGTCTTGAATGCGATTCTTCGCAAGTTCAAAAATGGAGTTCTTTTCCTTGATTTTATTGAGCTTTTTGATGATTAACGATATAAATTCGCCTTCATCTTTTAATCCCTGTAAGTCTAGATAAAGAGCATTCCATCCCTTTTCTTCAGCTTTGTTTGCCAATTTCATGGCAAAAGAGGACTTGCCGACTCTTCGTGGTGAAGCCAGCAAAAGAGAATTGGTGTCTTCTAACGCTTTCCAAGCATCCGCTAGTTCCTTTTCTCTTCCGATGAAATCCGTTCCTGTTACAGGTGGTCCTATTAAGTTTCTAATCATATTGTTTCTATTAAAGTGATGGTGCAAAGATAAATAATATTTTTTATATATACAAATAATTATATATAAAATATGTTATATATAAATCGTTAGTTAGAGACTATACGTCTTGTAGCGTCAATAAAAAGCCGAGGTAACTTGGTTTTGATAACAGTTGCCTCGGCTTTTATAGTTTGTTTTTATGTGTTCCGAAGATTTGGCATCTACTTTTGTTTTGAATGAGTAGATGGTGCGGTTTTAGCTTCTTTTATCGAAGTGATTCTATCCAAGATGAAAGTTCCTTTTCAGAAGTCTCCATTTTATCTAGGTGGCTCATATTGGATGAAAATTTGAAGTCTTTGGCATGTTCCACCTTGGTGGCTCCATTCTTCTTGGCTAGCTTGGTCATATCTTCCAAGGTGGTTCCTGGCCATCCTGCGTGAGTTTGGAACGGAACCACTTCCTTTCCTGTGAAGTCTGCGCTGGACATGAAGGAAAGGACGGCAGGAGCCATGTGGTACCACCAGGTAGGTGTACCGATAATGATGCGGTAGAAGTCCTTCAAATCTACATCCAGAGGTTTTAGTTCAGGCTTGTAACCTTCCTTGACCTCCTTGTCTCCTTGGTCTGTTACCTTGCTATAGTCTGTGGAATAGGGAACCTTCGTCTCTATCTCAGCTATGATGCTGCCCTCGATGGCCGCATGAATCTTCTTGGCTACCATTTTGGTGTTGCCTGGAGAATAAGAGAAATACACGATCAATGTTTTCATATTGCTGTTGTTTTCTTGCGGGTTCTTGCAGCTTGCCAAGGTGCCGATGGCAGGAAGCAAGGCAAGAATGCCTACCAATATATGTTTTATAAGTTTCTTCATATTATATCCTTTTCTATTTGTAATCTTTGTTCGATGGTGCAAAGTTACTGTTTTTTCTTCTTAGTGAATCTACCTAGATTACGGATTGATTTATCCATAATACTGCAATGGTGCATTGTTTCTTCGTTTATGTTCTATCTAGAGGAGATTTTTGTTTTCTTGATGGGAAGAGCCCTCACTTTTTTATTTTTCTTTAGCGGTTATGCCATCACTTTCGGCTTTTTACTTTGCAAAGTTATGGAAGTCCCGGCAGACACCAAACACCAGTCGCTTCTCTTCTTATCGGCTAAGATATTTTGCAGCAGACTTCCTCAATCAGAGATTGGGTATTCTACAAAATATCTCTACCGATTGTTTGGCTTACTGCCTTTTATGAGACTTCCATCTTTTCTAGCACGTAAAAAGGCTTACAGTGATGACGGACATGCCGGAATGACTATAAAAAAAAGCTCGGATTCTTCTGAAAACAAAAGTTTGAAAAAGGCTAGTGAGTCAGGAAATCCAGAATAAATTTTTAATGTTGAACTTTTAAATTTTAGACAAGATGGTAGTATTTCTTTTTTACCGCACGGACAATTGGAACACCCATGCAAGCAAGGATTTGGTTTACATTGGGACGAACAAGGAGGCAAGCATCAAGAAACTCATGAAATTGGAGGATGAGCCTATAACTGAGGAGCAAGCCGAGGACATCAGACGCATGAACCAAAGTCAGTGCAATAACGTGGGTTATGAGTGGGTAGTGGAGGTTTGGACACCGAATCACCTAGAAGAGTAATAGTAATCAATTTCAAAAGACAAAGGATATGGCAAGACAGATGAACGAGGGTATGAAAGCCCAAATGAACAAGAAAAAGGCATTCTTCTTGAAGTACTTTCCTTCAAGAATCCGCAAGGTCAGCGAGGATGCTAAAGCAGCTAGAAAGCTAATTTATGCTTTCAAGGATGCAAGGGATGAAGCTTACAAGGAGGTGGCAAAGATGGTTGTCACCTACTTGAAGAAGGAGTACAAGGAGAAAGTGAGGGATATGGTTTTCCTTTGCGTGCCAGCCAGCCGCCAAGAGGTGAACAAGAGCCGCTACAAGGAGTTTTGCAAGGAGGTGAGCCGATTGAGTGGCATCATCAATGGTTATTCCCATCTTATCTTGATGGAAGACCGCTTGGCTATCCATGAGCGAGGAAGAGCAGGTGAGAAGTCTTTGAGTCATGTGAACGTCATGGACTTTGACAAGCCTTTCTTCAAGGGCAAGGAGGTCATTGTATTTGATGACATCATCACCACCGGTGGCTCTTATGCCCTCTTTGCCGAGGAGGTGGAGAAACAAGGGGCGCACGTTGTGGGAGGTTTATTCTTGGGTAAGACACATTATAAATAATAAGAGATATGGTTGATATATTGAAAAAGGTGCAGAGCGTTGCTTTCACCGGGCATCGCTCAATAGACAAGGAAAAGGTGCAAGAGGTGAGAGCCTTGGTGAGAACCAAGGTAAGGTTGCTTTATATGCTTGGTTTTCGGTACTTTGTTTCGGGCATGGCGCTTGGCTTTGACATGTTGGCAGCCGAGGAGGTAATCAAGCTAAAGGGGGAGTTATCGGAGTTAAGGCTCGTTGCCGTAATCCCATATAAGGGACAGAGTGATAGGTGGACTTTCTATCAGCAGCAGCGGTATCAGCGCATCATGAGGGAGGTGGACGAGGAGGTGGTTCTCAGTGAGGGTTATTACAATGGATGCCTATTAAAGCGCAATGACTATATGCTTTCCAAGGTGAGCGGTATCATCGCCTATTTTGACGGCAAGCCCAAGGGTGGCACTTTCTACACTTGCAGAAATGCCAAGGCTAGCGGTTTGGACATCATCAATCTTTATGTTTGAAATTTGAGGGTTTCTCGCCAAAAGGCGAGGAACTTTTTCCTTTTATGGGGACAAGGTGAAAGATGGCGTTTCTTCTGAGAGTATAAGATGTGCGTAAAATAGAAAGTCTTATTTTAACACTTTTGTCCCTTTTCTTTAACATTTTAGCGGCGTTGCTATTTTATCTAATTTTGCCTTATTATAATATCTATATCAGCGGTTTACGTTTTTGTGTTCTTTCGTAGGATGTTCTATTTACTTGCATAATAGCCATTGGCTAAAATGTTAAATATCAAGTTTAATTATTTTTCGACCATCAATTTGACATTTCTTTCCTACTTTTGCACCCCGAAATCAGATAACAACTAATAATCAACAAAAATGAAGGTAAAAAAGTTAATTGTATTCGGGATGACACTTTTGATATGTTTCTCTTCTTGTAACCGACATCCATCCTTTGCCTCCTCAGAGGAGGCCTTGGAGGGTTGCAAGGAGCAGCTTGCCTCGCTCAAGGAAAAGAAGGAGGTCTCCATCGAGGAGCTTTCCAAGCTGACTTCCTGTTGGCTGGAGGTGCAGGACTCAGCCTATAGCGTCTTTGGCAAGGACTCTTCGCTTAGTCTCAAGAGTCCGATGGCTGTGGCTTACTTCCTGGTGAGCGATTCCATCCGTGGGGAAATCTCTCGCCTGGCTTTCTCTCAGCCTCGCTCACTCCGAGATGTAATGTATCTCAAGCAGCATACCGCCATGCAGCGCGAGAAACTTCAGAAGGATGCCATCTATCAGGATGCGGTGAAGTTTTATGAGAAACTCGATGAATATCCCCTTTATCCAGACCTGGCATCCACCCTTGCGGCTTACTCCAAGTTGCTCACCTCAGCCAAGGGGTTTCAGCAAGGAGACGAGCTGATGAAGTTCATCGCCATGGAGGACAAGTGCTTCCGCAGCTTGATGAAGTATCTAAGCAGTGTGGACACAGAGCAGCTTCGGAAGTTGACAGCCGCCACCACACAGGTGTTCGACGGACTCTATTCTTCCGTGGGCAATCTCTCCAATGATGTCAATGACAGAACCATGCTTTATCTAAGCATGCGCTTTAATCGCAGAATCATCCAGAATGCGCAGGCCTGCCATGAGGATGTAAAGGCCGGCAAGCGTCTGAATGCAGTGCAGAGAGCCAACTACAGATGGATGCTCATCCAGCCGTTCATGGCCATCGATGACTACTCGGCGGCCGTGCTCACATCCTCGCAGGCCGAGACACTCCTTAGTCTCTCAGATGAGCTGCCTAAGCTACTTGAAAAGTTAGACTCCAAGCGTAAGATGCCTGGAAAGGAAAATAATTTGACAAGCGTGCTGGCGGATTACTTTTTGAAATCATATCTATCATCAATACTTTAAAGGATAACAATTATGCAGAATTTTAAAGACTTCAATGATTTGGACTCCGAGCAGGTGAAAAATGCCATCTTCACCTTGACAAGCGCATTACGTAGCAAACTCCCAGGTATCTTCAAACATTCCTTGATACCTACCACCACCCATGATGATTACGTGGAGGTTTTGATACCTATGGTGGGGCAGGTCTTGATGGAAGACCTGGTGGATGACCTGGAGAAAAAGATGGGACTTCATGTGCTCTTCGCCACCAAGCAGGACATGGGCAAGGTGTACAAGGCAGCCGTGTACTCCACGCCAGCGGAGGACAGCATGTTCATCATCCATCTCGGCAGCGAGCAGTTTGGGGTAATGGAGGATATGAGCGTTCGCTTCTTTGACAGCGAGGAACTCATGTTCCTGGATATTCAGTCCATCCTTTCAGGGATGACCAAGGTACCTGCAGAGATACTGGAGGTTCAAAACCGGAAGGAAATCTTATCTCACTTTTTCTAACTTCTAATTTTTTGAAAGATGATCATGATTGTTTTGAAAACGGTGCTGGCCGTGATGCTCACAGCAGTTCCCTTTCTATTTCACTTTTGGGTAAAGCCCAAGAGTGCCACCCCAGGAAAGTGGCATTCCTCATTGAGCTTTCTTCTTAGCAAGATGCCAACTTTTAGAAGATGGTATGCCTCGCTCAAAGCATGGCTCTGCTATGTATATAAGAAGATGTATAGGAGTGAGAATGGAAGAAAATTCTTTATATTGGTTCTTATCATCGTGATGCTCGTCTATCAGGTGGTGGACTATCACTCGGCAAAAATGGCCTATGGGCTTTATGCCGAATCATCTTCCCTAGGTAAGAGTCTAAGTCTCACACCTTATATATTAGACATTCCCTGGATAGGGATAGAGGTGGAGTTTGGCCCCAAGGCTGTGATGGGCAACTTGCTTTATCCCTTTCAGACGCATGTCCTTGCCTTTTTGGTAGCCATGGGATTGACGCTTCCGCTGTTTTCCTATCGTCTGGCAGATCGGATTTTGCTTGGGATTCATAAGAGCTTGCGCCTCGAAATCATCCTTGCTATTCTGGCCATCTTGATGGCTGCGGTGGACTTTGGACGTTTCTTCTTGCTATCCGAGATGCTCTTCATCCTGCTGCTGGCGGGCATGGTTTATCCATTCAAGGAGCAACCTTCTTCCCCAAAGGGGAGGTGCAGATGGTGGGATGTAAGCTATAAAAGGAGGGCTGCCTAGTTTTCAAAAGTGTATCATGTCATCTTTGGCATTCGATTGTAACAAATACTCATTTCAACATTGTATTAAAGGATAACTATAAAATGGTAAAAGAAAATTCACTCATTCAAGAGGCTGGCAGCCCATCGGGTAGCTACGCCATCAAGATGTCTTCGGACTTAATCGCATATCTTAGCAACGACTATGCCTATCGCAACCCGAACCGTTTCTCTCGCCTCAGGGCACTCCAGGACTTGCTCCGTCGCTTTCAGAAGGCTCGTCTGGACAGCAAGCAGATGGATGTCAACATCGCCCAACTGGTGAAAGCCTGGGGATGGAGTCGCCCTTCGGTTCTGGCTTTTGTTGACCAGCTCCAAAAGTATCAGGTCTTGGAGGTTTACAATATGGTAACTAGTAAGGTGGTTCGTCTCAAGGCCAGTATCTTTGTCTCTGGTTTGGGAGGTACAGACGAAGAGTAGTCATATGTCCATCACCCTTCTTTTTGAAGAATTGGCGATGGAATAAATATAGTTCTCGGCTTCAGCCAACGTGCTCCCTAAAGGTGATACAGCTTACAGTAAAGTGGGTCTCTTGATAGGGGCGCTTGCGCTGAAAGAGGGAACATTTTTACATTAGGGGGTAGCCTACTTCCAAGTTTTGTGCCAAAAGCTTGTTTTAACAACCCTTTACAAAGGGGACTTAACGTGCGGCAAGCCGTTGTTAAAGTAGGCTTATGGCTACGCCCTAAGAACCCAATAGCGCATGTAAAAATGAAACAAAAGCAAGTCGTGGATATTCATCCGGGAAAGGGAATGACTTTGGCCCAGAGCAATGAGCATTTACGGGTGGCGGCAAAGGGTGCCTATAAGAGTCGCCTCTCCAATAACTTTGACCCAACACGTGAGCACCTCAACTTTGAGGTGAAGTCTGGAGGGGTAATATGTCCCTTGGACAAGGGCAGTTCCATTCCCAAGAGAATACGTAAGAATATCAAGGAGCGGGGTATCGTAGATCCCAACTCCGTGTTGGAGACACCGTTTTACCGTACTGTGGCCAATGTCATCTTAGGAGGTTCCAGGGAGCAAATGCACCGTTTGGCGTTTGGAGACCAGAAGGTGGATTTGGAAAAGGGAGCGGACAACTCCCAGATTGCCCGTCAGCCAGAGATAGAGGCCTGGGCCAAGGATATGTATAAATTTATGAGTGAAAGATATGGTGAAAAGAACATCGCCGCCTTTGTGGTACATTTAGATGAGTCGAATCCCCATATCCATTGTACGCTTCTTCCCATCACGGAGAACAATAAGTTTTCTTTTCGGAAGGTCATGGTGGGAGAGAATAACAGCAAGTTTGACTTTCGACAGCGTACATTGGAACTTCACAATGAGATATCACGGATTAATCAAAGGTACGGATTGGAAAGAGGAGACCCCAAGACCGAGACAGGTGCCAAGCATCGTTCCATGGAGCAATATCACCATGATTTGAGAAAGCAGCTGCAGCAAGAAAACGAGCAGCTTTCCAAGACCATAGAGGGAAATGAGTCCACCATCAAGGATCAGCGCAGGACGATTCATTCCTTGGACAGGGACATCAAGCATGCCACAGCCAGGTTCAAGGCGCTTGGCACCATGATTGCCAATTTAGAGTCTCATAAGAAGAAGCTGATGGAGGACATCGATCAACTGGAGAAAGACCGTGTATCTGGAAAGCTTTCCGAGCAGGAAGTACAGGCAAAGCTTCAGAAAATCCAGAAGGAGCTTGAGGAGGTGGATGCGAAAATTGCTGACAAGACCCAAAAACTCAGCATCGCCGAACAACAGCTCGCCCAGCTTCAAGTGAGGACGCAGACAGCCGAGCGCAAGTATGAGGATGTGCAAAGAAAACTTCAGAAGGATGTTCCCCAGCTCAATAAGGTAACTCTTCAGGAGATGCAAGCCATGGGGTATGTCATGATAGCCACAGACACCAAACATCGAACTGCCAAGTATGAGGAGTTCCTACAGACGCTTCCCTTTGAGCAAAGACAGGCGGCAAGGGATGCTTGTGGTATCTTGTTGGATGGTTCGATAGTTGAGTGCATTGCGGAGAAGGCAGCCCATGTGGCATCCATCGCCACAGCCCTTTATCTCGGTTATTTGGATGCGGCCACCAAAATCTCACAGGGCAATGGTGGAGGAGGTGGCCCTGGTACAGGATGGGGCAAGCGGGATGACGAGGATGACTTGGCCTTTCGCCAGCGTTGCTTCTTCATGGCCGTTCACATGATGCGCCCATCTCAAAAGATACAGAGAAAGCGATGAAATCATTCATCTTTATATTCTTAAATGTGTGTGATTCGTGAGTTAGATTGTTTGTCGGCTGAGTTTGGCTAGTTGCATTTTCTATGCCGTCAAACAATCTGATGTTCATAGTTTTTAATTGTAAGGGGGAGTATGCTAGGTGGAAGCGTCTTTTTTCTATTTAGCTACTCCCTTGTTTATTGTTCACATTTTAGGATGGGTAGGTTAACGTTAAGGTAAACAGTTTCGGAGTTCCGAATATTTTACATTTCTTTTCTTCTTGAGTGTGATTATTGTCGCTGTTACTTTGATATTAGAAGATTAGAACATTTATAGTCATAATCATTCATTTGACTTTCATAGGTCGGAAAGGATGCTTTGCCTGACGACCGGTGAATAGTTCTTTATGGGCAATTGAGTTGATTTCCTTGTAGTACAGCCAATGTTTTGTGAAAGAAAAAGTTGGCACAATTTGCTGTTTTGTCGATAAAAAATTATATCTTTGTCCTCCAAAATAGTAACTTTAATTTAGAAACAAATGAGAATCATAGGAAACTTGCTGTGGTGGGTCTTTGGTGGTCTGGAAGCTGCTTTTGGATACTTTACTGGTAGCTTGGCGCTGGCTGTCACCATCATAGGCATACCCATTGCCTTGCAGACATTCAAGATAGGCTTGCTATGTTTGTGGCCTTTTGGAGCAGAGATTAGGTGTACAGAGTCGCCTACAGGGTGCATTCGGATTCCTTTGAACCTGATCTGGCTTCTATGTGGCGGACTTTGGGCGTGGTTTGTACATGTAGTCTTCGGATGCTTGCTCTTTATTACTGTTATAGGTATTCCATTTGCCAAGCAACATTTCAAGATGGCAGGTTTGTCCCTGGCACCGTTTGGCAAGGATGTGATATTAAATTTTTAGTGTGATGGAAAAATATACAGGTAGACCTACCTCTCTAGAAGGTAGGAGTGAGGTGGAAGTAAACACCTATGATTTCTTGGATAAGTTGGGAATTTCTTATGAAACGATGTGTCATCCAGCTGCCTTTACAATGGAAGAGTGTCAAGAGGTGGAGAAGAACCTGGGTGCTCCCATTTGCAAGAATCTGTTCTTGTGTAATCGTCAGCAGACTCAGTTTTATCTTTTGATGTTACCAGGTGAGAAGCATTTCAAGACCAAATTCCTCTCTTCTGAGCTTGGTTGTGCCCGATTGTCCTTTGCTACTGAAGACCATATGGTAGAGTTGTTTGGAATCCATCCAGGTGCGGTTTCTCCCATGGGGTTGATGAACGATAAGGACAAGAAGGTGCTGCTTGTTGTAGACAAAGATTTGCTAGGGTCTGAGTTCTTCGGCTGCCATCCTTGTGTCAACACAGCTACGCTCAAGATTAGGCTGAAAGATTTGTTGGAGAAGATAGTTCCTTCCACGAATCACGAATATCGAATAGTGACATTGAAAACTGAATAGTAAATAAATAGGCTCAAAACCACATTTCTGTTTACCTAAAGGAAGTGGATTTGAGCCTATGGACGATAGAAGAAGCATTATTTAAAGAGATTGATTAAGGTTTGCTCTTCTTTTGCTTTTCTTATGACAGTATCGAACATCAGTTTGTTAAGGCGAGTGTCTAGGCTGGTCTTCTTTTCAGGATGGAGGGACTCTACCTTTTTGTCATAGAACTCCGCCCATTCCTGTGCCCAGTTGAAGAGTTCCTCATCCACTGGCTCCAGGTTGTGTTCGTTGCTTTGCTTCTTGAGCTCCAGAAGGTGGGCTATCTTTTCCTTGATGTTCTCATCATCCACAGTGGCATTTACAAGTTCTGTGAATCTTACAGGTGGAACCGTGCCATTGTCTGCAAGCCATTTACATACCAGGATGCCTCGCAAGTAGTAGAGGAAGCGTTTCAAAGGAAGACCATAGTCTTTGATATATCTGTCATTATGCTTCTTGTAGATATGGTTGTAATGGAACATAGCCCTTTCTGCATTGAAGTATTGGGGCTCCATTTGTTTGATTTCATCTACAAAGACATGGTCTTTCTCGTAAACGATAGGGGAGTGGAGCCATTCGAAGAAGGAAGGGTTGGAGCGTTTGAAAAGACGCAGCGCCTTTCTCAGTTCCCATCCCGAAAGGTCTGTCTCGTCTGGGAACATGTGCTCGATGGTATCCTTCTGCTCCTCGATGTGAAAGTACCATGCAGGTTCATGCACATAGACAAAGCGTACATCCCAGTCGCTGTCCTTGGAGGCGAAACCCCATGCACGGCTTCCTGATTCCACGGCGAACAAGACCTTTACATGATATTGTGCCTCGATTTCTCGAAGGTGTTCATCAATGGTCAGTTTCCTCATGCGGGCTTTCTGCCATTGGCGTAGGTATGGAGCCAGGAAGCGGGAATCCTTTGTGTAATTTACAGGTTTGCCATTTTCAAGGATTTCGAAGTGAGCCGAGTTAAACTCTTTTTTGCCAAATTCCTCAAGCATGATTTGAGTCGAGGAGCGTAAGACGGAAATATAGCTGACCTTATATGTCTTTCCTTCTTCCAGTTCATCTTTGATGCCGTCAGCCCATGATTCGTTGGAAACACATTTGGCAGTGAGTGTGCTTACCTTATTGAAGTATTTCTCCATGTAGTCTTCTTGAGACCTATTGTAAAGTTCTGCTTGTTCCATATCTTTTGTTGTTTAATGATCTTCCTTGTTCGTAAAATCCTTGGCATAAAGGTTGGCCATCTCTTGGGTCTTATCCCTCATGTAGCTTACCGCTTGACGAGGATAGATGACTCTGACACCAGGCCCATAGCTCATCAGTACAGAGTACAGCTCGAAGTTGATGACCACAGAGATTTTGAAGATGCAGCTGCCATCCTCATTTTGCTTGATGAGCTTTTGGCTGTGATGGAGTGGCTTGGTCAGAATGTATTTGCTTTGCTCCTGGGATGCCCAGAACTTGATGGTTCTTGGCGTATTGTGAATGTTCTTGCTCACGCCAATGACATCATCGAAGAAATGCTCACAGTCAAACTCAGGGTTTTCCTTAAAAGGTATATCCAGGGGGGCCACGGAGACGATTCTGTCCAAAGCCAGATTATACAGTACCAAGTCTTTCTTGACAGAGCCAAAGAGGAACCATCTGTTCCTGTATTCCTTCAGAAGGTATGGATAGAGGATATACTCACTAGGCTCCTTGGCGTTGAAGGATTGGTACATGATTCTCAAAGGTTGCTTGGCGGCGATGTAATTGTAGAGTGGATTCAGCAGCTTCAAGCCCTTGAGGTTGGGAACGGAGTCGAAATGGATGATGGGCTTTCGGTTGCTTTGGCTGATGGACAGCTTGTCCTGTAGTCTTCCCACCACGTCTGCCATCTCTGAAAAGTGGTCAAAGTCCTCCAATTGCTTGAGCATTTCCACGGCTTCCTTCATCACCTCGTAGTCGTTCTCGGACAGCGGCATGTCGAAAATGGAATACTCTGGGTCTGCATAGCGATAATATTTGCCGTCATACACTTCTATGGGGGCATTGTAGCCCAGTTTGTCGGAACGCATGATTTGCAAGTCTGCTTGGATGGTTCTCAGGGACACACCCTTTGTGATGCCTTCCATGTCATAGAGGGCATCCGAGCAGGCATCAACCAAGTCGTTGATAGTCCAACGGCGGTATTTGTTTCTCAGGCAATTGTCAATGGTCTTGTACCTGATCAAGGCATTCTTGTTTGCTGGCATAAGCTATACTTTTTGATACTTGCTGCAAAGATATAAAATAAGTCCGCAATCTATTTGCGGAGCATTGAAAATTTAACTTTTTCCTGTATAAAAAGAACAAAAAGGGAGGATTCTGCCTGTGGAATCCTCCCGAAATTTGATAGCTTACTTCTTTTTGCACTTAATCCAAATGGAATCATCGCCTAAAGTCATCTTCATTTCTGCAGTAGTTGAGTTTGCAGAAAGAATCTCATAGGTCGCATATAGCTCACCATCTACATAGGTGTTCAGTTTGTTACCTTTTATCGACCAGGTTCCACTGCCCGTTCCAAAATAACCAGAACCATAGTAGGAGCCATCTTCCTTGAATGAAGCATAGGTCTTTCGGTAAGGCCAGTCCATGTACGTTCCTGTTTGAGACAACTTTACCTCTGTCATTTCCCAGGTGCCCACGATTAAAGACTTGTCATAGTTGTCATTGTCAGAATCGTCGTCACTGCTACATGATATAAATGCAAATGATGTTACCACGAGGGTAAGAAAGAAAAATAAAAACTTTTTCATGTTGTTTGAATTTTTATTAATAATTACCAGTTATCATTTTCATTGCCTGTTAGACCATTTTTGATGCACTCCTCTATCTTATCCATCACCACATTGGAATAGGCATGAGCCATGATTAATGCCTTGCAAGAAGTTTTCTTGTGAGAGTCTTTTGCTGCAAAAGGAAAACATGTGTCCAAAGTCCACTTTTCATCTGAGCGCACAGGACGGGTTTGGTTTCCTCCAAATGCCGACATCCATCCGCCGCCAACCATCTTGGTAACACTGTAGAATGGTACAGTGTATGTCACTCTCACCTTGCCGTCCTTGATGTCACACTTGATGATTGGTTTTATACTTACATTGTAGGCATTGCTACCACCAGCATGTTGCGCTATGTCTGCCACATACCCTTGGGCGATAATAGTGCCAAGTTCTTTGTCATTGAGCTTAATGACCGAGTTTGCATCGTTGAATGTTGCGGTGAACCAATAGTTCAGCAATACATAAAGTTGTGCCTTGGTTTGTCCTGGGGCTTCCATCACCTGCACATAGTCAATGGCGTTGTTCTTGTCGAGGGTAAGCTGCTTGCCTAGGTTGGTGGCTGCCTCTACCCATTTGTCTCCATACTTTTCCTTTGCATACTTCTCCAACTCCTCAGCTCTGAGAATCTGAGCATTCATGGAAACTACTGCGGTTAGCATGAACGCCAATGTCAATAATACCTTTTTCATAGATTCCTATTTTATGATTAAAATTTACTTTCTCAATTGACTTGATAAAGTTTCATCGTCCGTTGGTTTGGTCATGAAGCCATGCCTTTTGCTCGTAGCTTAGGCTATCCCAGCTTGTTCGATGTTTTTTGTCCGTGTGGGTGATAGCTTTGCCAAATCCCTTGAATAGCCATGCGAAAAACAAAAAAAGAAAAATACTACCCATAATTGTTTATTATTAATCAGTACCTTGGAAATATTCCTTGGTTTCTCTGAATCACGATGCAAAGGTACAGTATTCCTGTGCAGACTATCTGCATAGAAAAATATTTCTTTGAAAAATGAATAAAAAAAGAGTTTTTGACGAAAAAAGCCAAGAAGTTTATGACCTCTTGGCTTATGGTTACTATTGATTTTTCTTGTATTCTTCTATTTGAGATGGCGTTAGTTTTTCCAGGAATGACCATAATAGGTGCCGTATTCCCTTTTCTGGAAATTCCACGGAGCACTTTTGTTTGGTATCATCACTTTCTTGGACAATACCTACGCCAAAGAGCTTATGCTTGACATAGTCTCCCTCTTTGATGGTCTTGTCCTCTTTAAACTCTGGCATGTCACATTCCAGACCATATTTCATTCTGTCAGTTCCTAACCAGAGCCCATCATGGAAGTTACCTTTATATAACAGGAACTCCTTTTGAATCTCTTGCAAGAATCTGGATGGGTACTTTTCTGTGTTCTCCGATTTCATGTAGCCCTCGGACTCAGTGAGGAAGAGAGCCTTTTCGGCTCTTGTTATGGCCACATACATTAGGCGGCGTTCTTCTTCCAATGCCTTTTTGCCTCTTTCACGAATGGATTTATAACTAGGGAAGATACCTTCAGTGAGTCCTGTGACAAACACATAAGGAAACTCAAGGCCTTTGGATTGGTGAATAGTCATCAACTTCACGGCCTCACTATCTTTCTTGGAGTCCATATTTGTGAGAAGGGCTATATCTTGCAGGTAGGAGGCCAGTGTCACCTCATCCTCTTTATGTGCCTCTTCATATTCATCAATGGATACGGCAAGTTCTTTGAGGTTCTCTGTTCTATCCTCGTCGGGATCCACTCTATAGTACTCGCCAAGTCCTGTTTTTCGAAGCGTATCCTGTAGCAAATCTGATATAGATATTTTGTCCACCTCTTGTTTAAGCTCCTCCATCGTTTTGATGAAAGCCACGGCGCTCGCCTTATGTAGGTCTTTTTCTTCTATATGGTCGCGCATGGCTTTGTAGAGTGTAGTTCCGTCCTCATCTGCATATTTCTTCACCTTAGCCAGATATGCTTTGCCCAATTTGCGTGAAGGAACATTGACGATTCGTAAGAAAGAAAGGTCGTCGCCTTCGTTGAGCAAGCGCAAGTAACAGAGCGCATCTTTGATTTCCTTTCTCTCATAGAATCTAACCCCTCCCCAAACCACATAAGGAATATGCTGTTGGACAAGAGCCTTCTCGATGATACGTGTTTGGAAGGAAGCACGTACAAGGACTGCCATGGAAGAGTAGGGTGCTCCTGAAGATTTGATGCTCTTCATTTGCTTTACAATCCATTTGCTCTCATCTTCATCGTTCTTGCCATGATAGTAGATGACATCGTCAGCTCTTTCCTTGAGTGTAAAGAGGTCTTTCTCTATTCTGTTGGTGTTGTATTTGATGACAGAGTTGGCTACATCCAGGATGTTTGCTGTGGAGCGATAGTTTTGGTCCATGATGATTTGCTTGTCATAAGGCAAGTTGATGAAAGCATCAGGATAGGCTCCTCTCCATTCGTAGATGGCCTGGTCTGGGTCTCCTACCACAAATAGGTTTCCACACTTTTCTCTCAATATATCAATGATCATCCAATCAACCTTATTGAAGTCCTGGGTCTCATCCACCATGATGTAGTCAAACTTCAGTTGCCAGGTTTTCTTGCATTCTGAGAATCTTCCCCATATATATAAGGTATAGTTGATCAAGTCATCGAAATCCAAGGCAAATGTCTTGAGTTGTTTTTGTAGGAACAGCTTTAAGAAAGATGCTCGCTTGGTATCCAAGTCATCCTTTACAGTGGCTTTTACATGAAAGACATCACAGTTCTTGTATATTTCTTCCTTGAAACTATCTGGAACCATGTATTTACCAACATAGTCGCCTTTTGCCTTGAATCCAGCTATGTCAGCAAGGAAATTCTTGATGTTGGTTTGGGTTTTGTCTATTCCAAGTTCATCCATCACTTGTTTGGCCAAGGTCTTCTTATCCTCGTCATCAAGGATGGAGAATGTCTTTGGGTAGCCAATTCGGTAAATCTCTTCCTGAAGGACTTTTCGGCAGAAGCCATGAACAGTACATACATAGTCTGTCTCACCGCCCAAATTAACCATTTGGCGGATACGATGGCGCATTTCGTTGGCAGCTTTGTTTGTGAAAGTGATACATAGAATATTGGCTGGAGCCATACCTACCATGTCCACCAAGTAGGCATAACGATGGGTTAAGGCTTTGGTCTTTCCAGAGCCAGCACCTGCAATCACCTTGATGACACCATCCAAGGCTTCTACTGCTTCTTTTTGCTTGTCATTGAGTCCTTCTAAGAGATTCATTATATATTGTTTGAATGATTATATGCTGTCTTTAGCAAATGGTGTGCCAAGCGTATAACGTGGATTGTAGTATGACACAATGTTGTCAGTTTTTATGGTTAGTGGGTATATAATAAACTAGAGGCATCCTTTTGGAACAAGGATACCTCTAGTAAATGTTAGAACTTGATAGATAATTCGGTGTTTATCAAGCTATAATTATGTTTATCAAGTGTGCGGTCATTGACAAGTGCATATTCAGCAGATAACTTTAAGTTTTTTGTGAAGTAATAATCTGCGCCAGCTTCATAGAATGTCTTAGCACTGTTCCATTCACCATTACTACGATATAAATCGTACCGTGCTTTGAAATTTACCTTGTTCTTTACGATTGGAGCAATGCCTAAGGCATAAAAGCCATCAGCCTTAGTTCCGTTGCTTGATAAATTACAATCTGTGGCACTGGCATCATTCGTGTCGGTCATTGTTTTCGCAAATGCCTTTCCTGTGGAATGGATATATTCAGAGCGGAAAGTCCATCCATCTGATACATAGTCTGCACTGATGGCATACCTATGTTGAGGTAGGCTTCTTACCCCAGTCTTTTCCTCTCCAGTTGTTTCGTCAGTCCAAGCCCCCTTTCTGGCATAAGATCCTTCCCATCCAGAAACGCCTATTCTCATTCCTTCAATTGGCATAACCCAAAAGCTTCCTACGATGTTCTTTCTCTGGTCCACATCCTTGAGATTGATTCCTTGGCCATTTACTACGCTCACTGCATAGTGTAGGAGATTACGTCCATTGGCATTCGGTAAGAAATCACCTTGCGCCATAATACCAATATCTCTGCCATTGCTGGAATGCATGCCAGAACGGTCTGAGTAACCGGTAAGCTTCAATACGGCTTGTCCATTATCCATGAATCCTACATCTATAGGGTGTATTGGACTTTCAAAGGTAAATGGAACTTGAAATTCTCCTATTCTAAGATTGAAGGCCTTGTATTTTTGCCATTCTATGAATAAGTCCACCAAGCGAGGGGAGGAGGCTAGGGTGGAGGTGTTGCCGGTAATTTGGATTTGTGTTTTCCAATAGAAATCATCAGCAACCTTTCCATCCAATGCCACTCTTGCCATTCTGAGATTGAATGAGTTTGACTCATTGTCCTTAGGATTCGACCATTGATATTGCGCAATGGCGAATCCCGAAACTCTTACATTGTCAAACCAAGATGGCTTTTGGGCAAACGAACTCAACGAAGACAAGGCTAGGATAGCACTTATAAATAGTCTTCTTCTCATATGAATCGTTTGTTTTGGTTTTACTTGTATTCTTTCTTGACCTCTTCCAAGGAGATGCATTTGATACCCATGTTCTGCATGTCAAACACGTTGGCAGCTGCTACCTCTGGTGTCTTGGCAGAGCAAGCGTCAGTGCAAATGACAGTTTCGTAGTCATAGCTCATGGCATCGTTTGCTGTACCTCTCACACAGTTAGGATACTGTGTACCTGCCAAAACGACGGTCTTCACTCCCATTCGTCTTAGCATGAGATCAAGATTTGTGTGGAAGAAGGCAGAGTTTTTATATTTTGGTGACATAAGATCGTCTTTTTCAGGTTTGAGTCCATCAACGATGGCACCTCCCCATGTGCCAGGCACACAATAGCCAGTCTTGCCATCTATAAACAAAGGAATACGTGGGGCATCAACATCTATACCAGAAGGTCTATGTTCGCGAGTAATCCAAACCACCTTCCAGTTCTTGCTTCTACCATACTCTATCAATTTGTTGATAGCAGGGATAGTAGCCTTGGCACCAGCCACACATAGCTTACCTTTAGGGTCAACGAAATCATTCTGCATGTCGATGACCAAGATTGCTACGTCGTGCTTCTCTACTTTGGCTGTTGGATACTCACTCTGGGCGTGGATAGAAAGTGTTGCCATCGCCATCATTACCATAAAAACAATCTTCTTCATAATTGTTACCTTTAAAAATTAACACTTATTGTTATCAATTCTGGTGCAAAGGTAATCAAAATGTCGCTAATATTAAGCAGGGTAAGACAAAAAGTAACTTAACATTTTGAGAAACTTTCAAAGTGTTATTGTTTTGTGTTACTTTATTGGCAAGGTGTAAGGCTTTTTGATATTTTTCCTTACGATTTGAATAAATATAAGAAAGGTAGTATATATATGTTAGATTTGGCTCTATATACTACCTTTTATATAAATGGTGTTCCAAAAAGCTTTAAGTATTATTTCTTGTACACTGCTTTTAGTTCTTCAATTTTCTTTTGAGCTTCTTGAAAGTTTGTTGTTAATGACTCTGCATTTTTTATAAAGACCGTACTGTTGGAGTATCTTTCTAGTTTTATGTACCAGCTAGCCTTACCTTTGGAAACATAATAGCCGATTTGAAAGCCATCATTGGTTATAAAACGATTTTCAAGATAATCTGGATTTGCTGAGCAATCTGCATCAACTTCTGCTACTAATTTGGCTAATGCTTTGTTGATTTCTACCAAATCTGAATACTCAATCATGGCGATATGAGAGATGCTTCTACTAGTTTCAGCTTCTTCGATTCTATAAAAATACGAGTTGGTTTGTTCACCCATAACAGTTCTTACGCTTGTGGACAAATTGCCCATAAAACTTTGTGAGATACTCGGCATGTTTACATCCACGAACTTGGAAATTCTTCCTGTTTTGGAAGTAATTTGCTCAAACTTGGTGAGCTTTTTGGCTGCATCATTTTGGGCGTTCGAAACTACAGGCATCATCAATGCCATCATCAAAACAAATACTATCTTTTTCATATATTTTGAGTTTTAGGAAGAGCCACCTTATTATGTAGGCAGCTCTTCAAGTTATTTGAATCCTAATCCACAGCTGTAGTATCAACTTCTGTCGTATCTGCCGCAACCTCTTCCGAGAAGAGGTCATTTAAGTATCCATACGATATGTTGTTAGGGTCATCCTCTTCGCAAGCGTCCTTGAATTTGGAGATGTCTATATCCTTGGCAGCTTTCAAATTACCCCAGAAAGCTGACACTTTATCTTTCTCCATGGTAATGACAGCTCTTTTCCCATTATTGAGATTAATGACTACGGCTCCATTGTTCTCTTTTGCGACTTTACCTATGCTTTTGAACTTCTTGGATAATGCATTGTATAGACTGCGAAGTTTGCCGTGCATTCTGCCATGGTTATAAATTATGATGCTAAATGATACAGGTTTTACTTTGTTCCATACATAGCCAGTAGGAATCTTGTCGTCGTGGTACCAATAGTAGTCTCCGAAATCATAATCTATAACCCTTTTTGTCTTATACGTTTGTCTGCTAAGGTTTCCTGAGAAATTTACTCCAACCCAAGCGTTGATACCTTCGGATTCTCCACTGATGACAATATTATCCTTGTAGTCATACCAATATGGGGTGCCGGCCTTATGCTGTTTGTCACCTATAGCCAGGTCTTGCTCCACTTCCATCTTTACTACTTGTTGTGGAGTTGATTGGAAGTTGAGTCCAAGAACACCTTCTGGAGAAATTTTGAACCCAGTTATCATCTTATCTATATCCACATAGTCACTTTCGATGTAGCTTTCTCCTTCGTAAGTTCCTATGTCCACAATGTCAGGCAAGCTCTCAAGTTGTTTGCCATTTTTATCAATAATAGAGTATATCTTGTCATTTGGCTTAACCAGGGCATGTTTGCCGTCAAACATGGAAAATAGGGTAGCCTTGACGTATGTATCTTCACCGATTTGGTTGTCCTGTTGGTCTATATACTTGTATTCGTATGAGTCTCCATTCTTGATGACTGCTATTAATGTGCCATCCTCATCGTAGTATAGAAATTCATACTTGGCTCGTATCAATGTTTCCCCCTTTATGTTCATCAGGCCCCATCCATCACCATTATTATAGGTGAAAACATCACCATGGATGCTTCCTATACTCTTTAACTTAGCAGATGGTTTGACGATAGTTTCCCCCTTGTCATTGATGATACCCCAAGTTTCCTTGCCGTCTTTTTTGACGCTTACAGCTAGTTTGCCATCGGTGAACTGGTATTGTATATTCTCGTATTTGCCTGCGGAAAACTCAAAAAGGCTCTTGCCGTTCGTATCAATAACTGATACTTTCACCTTGTCTTTTTGGTCTTTCTTCACCTCCTTTTTATACTTGGCATTGACTCCAATGAACTTGCCGTCACCACAATCATTCAGTGAATAGTACTCTGGTTTAATCACACAATCACCATTCTCGTTAATTACGCCCCAGAGAGAATCGGTGGTCATAAATACCGCATACTTGCCTTCATATGCTCTAACACCATCTATGGCTTTTCCATCAATCTTGTCTAATTGCTTGACAATCTTTCCTTCTGTATCAATGAGGGAAACTGATTGGTTCTTGACTGCAACCAATGCACGTCCATTGCGAAAGCCTGATGTGTGAGCGTAGTCACCTCCAATCTTTTTGGGTTTTTCGGTGGCATCGTACATTTCCCATATACCCTCTTTTGTACGGACAAAGAATCTTCCGTCTCTTACGATGGTTGGCTTGTTCTTAAACTCTTCCTTGAATAGAACTTTGCCATCCATGGAAATCATACCCCATTGTCCGTCTGCGGTTTCTTGGAATGGGATAAATTCAACATTGCCATTCTCTGTCTTTGAGCACGAGAGCAGCATCATGGTGAACATAGCCACCACTAGAAAAAATAAGTACTTTCGGTTCATAGTCTATCTGTTTAAATTGTTATTAACTCCATTCTTCACTTTCTGAATCGTATTCATTATCATAATCTTCTTGATTATCGTCAACGTAGTCTTCATCAAAGAAAGTATCACAGTCTTCTTGGCCTACATAAGGTTCCTGGTTCATGCAGTCACAATCCCAGTCCTCACAGCTTCCTTCCTCATAGGCATCCCTGTATCCATCATGGTAACCTTGGTTGTAGCTGTGCGTTTTAGCATTGCTTTTAGCTGCATCTTGACGCTTATGTGTTCCAAAGAGAAAATCTAATAGTCCCATAGTTCTTCTTTTTTAAGTTTTACTTGGTGCAAAGATAATATTCTTTTGTGCAGCCTATCTGCATTTTTTAAATAATTGTGTGCTAAAAGCAGGAAGATTGATTCCTTCCTGCTTCTAATTCTCATTCTTTTGTCCAACGTTTAGTGAGTAATTTCTTAAATATGCTATATGATTTTTGTGAAATCACTCCACCTGGACATTTTTCTAAATAATCCGGATCACAAACAACGATGAGTTTATGTCTAGCACGACTGATAGCAACATTTAATAGTTGTTCGCCTTGTTCACCGGCATATATTTTTCCAAAATATGATTTTTTGCCCTTTTCAAATTGTGAGCAGTCAACCATATCGAAAATAATGACATCACACTCAGATCCTTGGAACGTGTGTACTGTACCAATCTTTACTCTGTCTTGAAAGTCAAGATCGTATGATTTATTTATAAAAAGTGCTTTTAGCAATGCAACTTGTCCAGTATAAGGTGTAATAATACCAATGCTGAATGTGTCTTCTTTCTCTTTGTAATACAAATCTAAAAGGTCCATTACAGCTTCAGCATTAGCCTTATTCTGACGTGTTCCTCCTTTGGTAAAGCGTACAATTCCATCAGTTACACACTTCATTCCTATGACACAATCACTATATGGAGCACGAGCTACTATAGGATTGTATTTGTTGTTTTTGGCAATCAACTTATCATCGTAAAATGAGTCGTTGATGATGTCAACTAAATTGGGATTTGAGCGTCTCTGATTCAGCAATTGATGCAATGCTGGATGATTGGTATGATTGATATCAATTCCACACAATTTGAACACGCTATCCTTTAATATAGGTATATTGGCTAATGTGATAGGTGATAGCTGTTGAAAATCACCAACGAGGATAATACGCTTAGTGATATTACGTGCTAGCGCTATCAACTGAGGTTCTGCCAGCATACTAGCTTCATCAACAATGAGATTTTCAAACATGCCATCTTTTAGTCTAGTATTAAGAACAAAATTGGCAATTGTTGAAAAAACAACTTTAACCTGGCTTATCAGATAATCCGTATGCTCTTTAAGTTGTTCTCTTGCATCTTTTATTTTTGCCTTAATGCTAATGGCTTCATCTGAATATTGCAGATTCTCTTTTTTGAACTTTTCAAGTTTTTTATTAGCATGGTTTATTTTGAATCGCAACATACGAGATTCACTATTGTCTGGAAAGAGGAAGTTTGTGGCAAGCAATTTTTCATCTTGCGTTCTACCTGCCCTATATAATCTGCCGCTAGGTACTTCAATTCCATGTTCCTCTATCAAATCAACAACCTTGTTGACAAGTTGGTCTACTGCAACATTAGATAAGCAGCAAACTGCAGTACGCTCATTCCCCATATGGTAAAGAGCCATGATGATTGCAGCCAGAGTATATGATTTTCCAGTTCCTGGAGGTCCCCAGATAAAAGTAATATCATTGTTCAAGGCTGCATTGAAGGCCTCCTTTTGAGACATATCTTCAGCTAGAATAGAATCTAAATATTCAGGATACACATCATGTTCTAATTGAGCTAAGTGCTCCGTTGTGCCATTCAGAAATTTATGAAGTGGTATTGTTTCTTCTATTTCGTTTTCGTCTATTTCACTCAATAATTTTTTCAGTGCTATTGTATTCATCGTTGCATTTGACACTACACGAGCCTCGTCTGTTAAATAAATTTTTCTTGTAGCACTAAAGAATAGAATGGCATTAACAAAATCAAATTCAATAACCTCACATTGATATGTAGTTTCTAACGTACGTATCTCAAATGGTGCACCTTCTGAAAAATGTGGATCTTCACCGTCTTCAACAACAAGTTTTAACTTGTAAATAAACTTCTTTTCTGTTGCCGAAATAATATCGCATGATGATATACGATATTTCTTGATATTTCTCGGACTCTTCTGTTCTTTGCATTCTGCATCCAAGGCGCGTAACATCAGTGAAAAAAGATCTGTATCGTTGGTTATGCCGAAAAGATAAGGGAAGTTCTCTTTTATCTTTTCCTTCAGGAACATATATTGAAGATCTTCACTAAAGTATTGAGAGTAAGCATGCTTAACAGTACTCATGAGGTCTTTGCGAACCTCTGGGTTCTTTTCTGTCTTGAAGATATAGTTAGCCCAGACCTGATGAGTTCTTGTTTCCCCCATCAGGTCAAGCTGTATTACTCTTCTTACGCTATATTCAAATAGTTCAAGAGGGTTATTTCTATCTGGTATTTGTTGACTCATATATTATGATAACATTATATTTTAAACCAATCTTTATTCTTTACAAAGTATTTACAGATATCATCAATAGGTTCTATCATTGTAATACCCAGAAAGAAGGCTGCACGAGATACTCCAACATATATATAGCGTTTTATACGTTCCGTGTCCTCGATTGATACTTTATCTATATTGTGAAAGAAGACAACATCGAATTCCATACCCTTTACGACATCAATAGGGTACACACAAATGTGATTCAGTCCTTTATTTATATCATGATCTGTACCATCAAGGACATGAATTTTGTGAGTCTTGAAGAATTCAGTATTTTGAAGTCTTTGTATGAACGCCTGAATATACCCTTTATCAGTAACGAATATCGCAATTGAAGGAAGTTGTTCCCCATAGGCACGATATACCTCTTCTATTCGTTTTGAAATCCATGTAATTTTATTTTCCTCGTTAGTATCGACAAATACCAATGGATCAGGCACTTTGCTAGATTTCATAAATGCTGTGTAGTTTGGCTTTTTGCCTAATGTATCAGCATAAATGCGTCTAGCGACATTAAGTAATTTCTTGCTCTGACGATACGAAGTCTTCATCTTAACCTCAACAATATTTGGTATTACTCCTTCTAGTTCAGACCAGGATTTAATTCCATAATCTGTTAATCGCTGCATCATATCTCCACATAAAGTAAAAGAGTTGAAGCTCCTTGTTAACAGAGACTGCATGGCGTAAATGTCACATGCACAGAAATCCGTTGCTTCATCTACACCAATTATGGGTCTAGAAATTTCATCATACGCTTCTATGTACTTGTGCTTTGCATTCGATACTCCGTTTGCCTTTATCTGCTTGACCAGATTATTGATAAAGCCGAGAAGCAAAGATTGTTCTTGATAATGCAATTCTTTACCCTGATTGCGTTGTATGATTTCTCTTAACAATTTGAAATTACACCCCTTGAACTGGGTCTTAATAAGATGTTTGCGAAATTTCTTGTAACATTCTGGTAAGCCGTTTAACAACATAGGAATAACTCCTCTGCAGAGTTTTGCATATTGTTCAAAAAGCATCAATTCGCCCATCTTCATGATTTGTATATCGTATTTATCAGATAACAAAGGCAATATAATATCAGAAATTATTTGGTATTTCTCTGATATTTTGTAATCTTTGTTGACTTTGCTATACGAGTAAATCTTAAGCCATTTTTTGATGGCTTTTAAGAACGCTTCGTTATGTTCTGTTTTTTCTAGAGTCAGACTATCTTTACTCTCGTCCTCATTAGGCAAGAGTATATCTTGTTCCTCATCATCGCTCATATCCGATTCATCTATACTTAAATCGAGTGCATCAATTATATCGTCTTTGTCATTTGGATATTTCTCTACTAAATCACAAATATTCTTGGCAATATTATTGATTACTCCCTCATTTTCTTTCAGAATACTTTTACACTCATCTTTGTATGACAACTCAAATGAACGAAAGATAGACACATAACGGGATATGTCGTAATCTTCACAACCTTCTAAACGGTTGGCCATATTTGAAGCAATAGTAGTCCACTTATGAAGGTCACCTTCTTTGTCGAATTTAGGGAGATTATGTACTAATTCTCGAATTTGAGATAGATAGAACTCTTTGAATTCTTTAATTATTCCTGAGTTTTGATAGAAGAGAGTATCTAGATGGTAACAGTCTTTAAATGGCGCTTTGTCAGTATTTGTTGCCAATAATCCATAGTGCTGCTTAAGAACTATACGGCAATAGTCCTTCCAGCACCATACTTTTTGTGAAGTATTTTGCAGTTCCTCTTCTTGCATTGCTTGGGCAAGATAATCTTTAAGCATATCAGAAGGAGAGAAGAACATCCAGTCTCTCTGAGTATCTATAGCCTGAAATAATTGTTTTCTTTGAAGAGAGCTTAATTTAAAATCACCAATTCCATTCTTTTCATCTTCTTCGATGGCAAACTTATCAGTAAGATAAGCCAACCGATGAATCATGGTGGTTGATTTACCCGTGCCAGGACCACCCTCTATGATGACAGTTTTGCCATCATACAGGTTTTGTGTCTTGATACTTGTCTGTACTGGATCAACAATAAGCGTATAACGCATCTCACCCTGTTTACGGATATAGATGGTAATATTTTTCAAATCTTCTTGTTGCTGGGTCAAGACCTTGTATTCATCTTTATATTTATTTATTGACTTCGTAATTTGCCCAATTTGAGAAGGATTCCCCTTTTTCTTTTTAAGTTCTTCTTTCTGCTGTTGCAATTTAAGAATATTATTTTCTACCTCCTCGATTTCGCGGCGGTTCTTTTTTAACGCACCAAGAAACTCCTTAATATTTCTATACTGATACATGATATCATCACCTGCAATAGTAATGATATGATTTTCAAAGTTGGCACGATTTTCTAGAACGACATGATAGTTCTCTATTTTTTTGATAATGTTCTTAACACTATACTCAAATGATGAACCAATGTCATTCTTCTGAAATTTAACAGCGATGGGCGCATTCTTAGGTACGAATTGTCCTATTTCCTCAGGAATACCATGTCTTGTAGCAGTTGCGAGTCCTTGAGTAAACCAGAAAGTTTTTTCCTTCCCATTGTACAAGCAATGTACTCTGGCAACAACCACGATACGTGTACCTTTTCTCATATTGGTACACGTATCAATGGATTGTACTATATCTATAAGCTTTTCTTTCATACGTATATGCTTTGCTGTATATATGGTCTTAGCTGTTTTCTATTGCTATATCAAACTTGATATCCTTATTACGGTAGAGATAAATCTTTGTATCGTAGGTAATTGTTGCTACTTCGAATCGTTCGCCATTTGGCTGGCGGGCAATGTTCCACTCGTTAATGAAACCTCCATCTGGATAGATTGAGAGCTTCTTGTTACCACAAGTTATTGACAAGACTCGCCAATGGGTGAGGGTACGCTTAGGAACGGAAACAACAGGGAGTAAATGACCTTCAATGTTCTGATCATATTTGAGGTCATCTATCCATGCATTTGTGAAGTTTGTCAACCATTTGTCACGCACTTCCGAAGATGGCATGTTAGTGCATATCTTGTTGGCATTACCCTTGTCGTCTCTGTAAGCTTCAACCTTGAACTCAATGTCGAAGTTTGAACCAATCTGTTTCACTATGTGCCATACGGTCTGTATGGTAATCATCATACCCATGATACTCTTCAGATGTTCGTCTTGATAACTAATCTTCAAACTGCCACCATTCTGCTTAGCATAGGAAATGAACTCATCAATGAGACCGTTCGACTTTGTCTGGAGTATTTCGCCCAACTGATAGGTATGAATTTCCTTGAACTCATCACCAGCCAGTTTCAACAGCATGGCCGATGGTTTATAAGACAAGTCCATAGACTTCGCAGAAGTAATAGGATTATCCGTGCGAACAAAGAACATAGTGTCGTTGCCCCATTGCGCATTCAGTTGTGCATGTTCCTTATTACTCATGAAGTAAAGGCTGCCATCGATGTAAGCAATAGGGTAGAGGTCTTTGCTTGCCCAAGGATTCTTCATCTTCTTGACATCGCTACCTTTAGCCCATGCTTTGAGCTCACGGCACATTGCCACAACAGGTTCCACTATTGCTGTCTGTTCCGATTCCATCAGACAGAAAGTCGTAGTCTGGCTCTTTATCACAAAACGATTCATGAACTGTGGTTGCCATCCGTTTTCTCTATCCTCATAATCCCATTCGGCATAGTCATTGTCTGCAAACAGAACCAGTTCTTGATGGGATGCTACAAATGCCTTTTCCAAGTCATATAATGTGGTCTGTGATGGCGAAGTGCCAGGGAACGCATCCTTGATGTTTCGTGGAACGGTATCACCCACCTCTTCCTCTTCTTCTATCCAGGACAAAGCCGCATCCACATCAACGTATTTGGCATATCTGAGTGTAAACTTGTCGAGGAGCATATCCTTGGATTTCTTCTCGCGAGCTTCCATTAGGAGTTTCTTCGTAGCCTTGATGACATCCTTCATTACCTGAATGTTAGCCATTTGGTTGGCATAGCCAGCTCCTCCTGGGTTGCAGTCGAAGATACAGAGATGACCGTTTGGCATGATAGCGAAGTCAACGGCTCCACGTTCTTTGCCCAGAATGTCCACCAAGGTCTGGGTAAAGGCTATGCCCAATGTGAAGAGCAGGTTCTCTTCCTCATCACGGTTAGACATCCACTTGTTCTTTCCCTTATGGCGAATACGAATCTCGCTATAGTCGGTCTGTATCAAGTCTCCGATGATGACATTGCGTTTCACCCTCGTGGCATCATGTGAGCAACCGCAAGCCTTGCGCATTTCCTTGCCGGTGATGGCGAAATGGAATTTTGGCTTCTCTGGCTTTCCTTCCTTCTTTTCAGGCTTTATATTGTTAAACTCATACGGGAACTTCAATGGCTCATCCTTGTCTGCTACGTCTTCTTCCAATACGGTACGACCACACTTAGGACAGAAGCAATATCCATATCCCTTACCTTCGTTGTAATAGAGAATCTTGGCATTGCCAGAGTCACTATTAGGGCGAACAGAGAAAAGATGTGGTTCCGTCACATTGTTTGCCCAGTCGTCAGCATCAATCAGCTGAGCACTAACTCGTGTATAGACATTACTGTCCATGATTCGGGTCTTGTCCTCATTCATATCAGGCATGAAACCAACAGGCTGAATCAGTTCCAGACCATAGTTATCATTTACCGTCCATTTAATCTGATTGCTGAGTGTAGAATCATTAATCACCGTCTTGTCACTATTTCGATAGATGGTCTTGTATGTTTTGTGGTTGTCATCATACATGTTGGTGATTTCTATACCACGAACGATATATACCACACCATCCACAGCCACGCTGTTGCCCGGTGCATACTGGGCGATGGCATCACGCAATGAGTAGGATGGATTGGATGATGTCATAGGGGTAAAGAAGTCCTTCTTGCCATTGCTGTTCAGGTCGAGCGTGAGCACATTGACTGGCATATTGGCATTCGGAGTGAAACGACTGGTTGCCCAGAAGTTCAACAATCGCTTATACAATACCTCTATATATTGCATTTTCAGCTTGATGCGGAATTTGTCCGTGATAGGGCCACCTCCCGAAAATGCAGTCTTATAGTCTATCAATTTGTTACGCAGTTCAGAGTAGCAACGCTCGTTGGCTTCCTGAGCATTCTTGACCACCTGATTGATTTGGCCATCATAAACTGTACCAATCAAAAGTTTCTCCAAGTCATTGCGCACTTCCGTCTCAAGCGGTTTGGAACAAAGAATGTTGAATTTCTCATACATGGTTCCTTCTGGGGCGCCAAGTAGGTCGTTAGGGTCGGCATTACTTGAATTGTCCTTCACAAACTCAATCTTGCCGTTGATTACCTTCACTTCAAATGGGGTATAATAGTCTGCTACCTTTTGTGTCAGACGACCACCATTGGCACCATCGGTAAATACGCCAAAGGCACGAACAAGGAATGAGTTCACATGACGCTGAATCACCTGTGGACTCTTCAAATCTACAGATGGCACTCTTACTGGTCGGCTGATAATCTTATCAATAGGATTACTCAAAGTCCTGAGACCAATCACATCTGAGCCACAAAGGGTTATGCAGGCACTGCGAACCTTATTGTTACGTCCGCTTCGACCTGCACGTTGCTTGTAGTTGGCTGGCTGTGGAGGAACACTCGACAGCAATACCACCTCTAGGTTACCCAAGTCCACACCCATCTCCATCGTTGTAGAGCAGGCAAGGATATTGATGGTATGATCCTTGAACTTCGACTGCAATCCACGAGCCACACTTTTATCTACCTGAGCGGTATGCTCCTGCTGCACAAAGAGGTTAGGGAACAAGTGAATATCCTCCAGACGGTCTGAGAAAACACCGTCTTCTCCCCAAATGTTATTGTCCCAAAGTAAAGCTCTATGCGTCTTAGCCCAGGATTCTATAGTCTTCTTGTCTCCTTCCTTTGCTGAACCTTTATAGTATGGGAAAGCCTCCCATTGCTCATGCAAATCCTCACGCAATTCCACAGGTGTAGTACCTTCCAGATACGGAGAGAAACGTTTGAAGTTGTTTCCGATAGGGCGCAGACAGACAGCATGGCGGTTTCCGTCTGCTTTAGTATCGCAGAGATAAACGTCATCATAGAGCTTGAAACAGAGGTCGTTCAGATTGAAACGAGGCGCATTGTCTTTTTCATTGACAAAGTGTCCTGAGTCATCCAGTCGCTGGCCCACTTGTAATATTTTATACTCATCGCCAGTCAGTGTTTCCCAAAGTGCATCTATCACGGCAGAAATCTCATGGAAATATTGGCGCTGGGCATCATTCATGGTTAATGTATGGTCGTCACGGGCTATCAATGCACAGAGATAACGCACGATACGTGCTGTTGATACCTTGCCTTCTTCCAGTTTCGGTTTATTGAACGGACGACGACGAGGCTTCTCTGTAGCAAAACGTACCGTAGAGAAGATGTCTATCTTGTCATTTCCAGGAATGCGAAGATAGAAAGACTGGTTGCTTCGTACTGTATAGTCGAGATAAACCTGCATCAGGTTTCTCCAGTCTTCTTCTGTAATTTGGTTAGCTGGGTTGTCCAGCAAATCATTGAAGTTTTCCACGGCCTTTGGCAACTTGACTTTCTCTAGTTGAGGGTAGCAAGTCTCAAACAGACCCAATGTTTCTGGAGATGCTGCTGATGCAGGACGGTGTGCCAGATACATCACCATGATGCTCTGGATATACTTGTCGATGATTTCATCAGATGGAAGACCGTCTTCCACTTCATCGCTATCACCCGAACGCTTCACGAATACTGATGCAAATACCGAACAGTATGGATCATTTTTCAGGAGTTCTGCTATCTCCGACCAGGTCATATATTGGCACGACATATCTTCCAGTTGCTTCTGAACCACCTTAGGGTCGGGCGACTGGAGATTGCTCATCATCGGAGCGTATTTCATCATCGACATCGGGTCGGCTTGTACGGCAGCCATAATCTGGGCCATGGCAGCCTCTTTGGTCAGACCATTTGCCTTCCGGCGACACAGTTCATGGTATATGGTACTGTTGAACCACATACGTTCCTGTTCCAGATTCTGTTTCAATGTAGCCTTTGCTGCAGCCTGACGGCTATCCACGAAACTGATATATTGCTGACCATCATGCAGCACGATGCCACCTGTCTTAGAATCACCTTTATCCAACTGGTCAAGGATGCTTGGAGCCATCATGCGTGAGATGAAGTCGGCAGAGAGACGGAACTTTTGTAGGCGGTTGTCTTCCATATTGCCATTTGCGTCACCTTCCACATCCTGGTCTGTATTGTGGTTCTTGGTCTGCTTAGCATTGCAGTAAGGACAGCATCCTTGTATATTTCCAACAACATGCCAACTTCCCACTTCTTTTTCGTCTGCAGGAGTTAATGGCTGGAGCTTGCCTCCAGGAACCAAACGGAATTTTACGTTACCGTCTCCCTTCATGTTCTTTTCATTAGAGAGTCCGAAGATGGCATACTTCTTCGTTGAGTTGTCATTGCTTTCTGCCATATCGAGGTCGAACATATCGCTATCATCAGTTGCGATCGCCTCATAAGTCCAATCCTCAGTATTGACAGAAGCTAACGCTACATACTCACCGCAATGTTTGCATCGGCTGAGTTCCAGCAACGGAGCTTCTTCGATGGGAACCAAAGTCTGAGCATCTTCACCTATCTTCTTTCCGATGGCATTTTCTGTATATATCTTGAAAGAACCATCAGCAAACTCATTCAAGCGGACAAAGAGTCCATTGTTAGGTACACGATAGAAATAGTGTACCTTCAATTTGCATACAGGCATCTTTAGTCCTTCAGCCTTGCAGCGGTCTTCTTCACGCTGACACATCTCGTCGAGCCATTGCAGTTTCTGGCTGATAGATGCTTTCTCTGGATATAGTTCATCCAGAGAGATATAGTCAGCCTTGAATATCTTTCTCCAACGTTCTTCGTCTTCACCCTTCGGAATTTCTGTTTCTCCGATACGCTTACCTCCAATAGCTTCCACCTGGTCAGCTCTTACGCCAGTGATACCGGCAATAAACTCCTTCAGTTCCCTTTCATCCTTCTCTTTGTCCTCACCATTTCCGAAGGTAGCAGATGATGTTGCGAAACGCACATTCTGTGCATCCACCTTGAAGGCGAGAAGCACTCGGCGAAGAAGCATGGCAAGTTCAGCAGCTCCTGCTCCCGTATAAGAGTGGGTCTCATCGATGGCAACCCAGCGAAGACTATGCTTTCCTGCAACAATCAGCTTGGCATCGGCTCCTCTTAGCAAGATGTATTCCAGCATGGTTGGGTTGGTCAATACAATATGTGGAGGATTGGTGCGAACATCCTTACGGGTATAGACCATGTGAGGATATTTCGAGTTCTTCAGCTCGTAATGTCCTCGTCCGTCAGGGTCATTCATCACCCATTCATATTTACCTTCTGTCACCTGCTCTATGCGACGGCGCATTTTCTCTGCATCATCCGACTTGTCTGTATTTTTGGGTTCCATTTCTGGTAGGTCACCATTATATACAGTATAGGTCAGGCGAGTGCCGGTAGATGATTCGGCAACCGTCAGAAGTTCTTCCAGACGCTCCTTCTGATCTTCCATCAAGGCATTGAGCGGATAGAGAAAGAGAGCCTGTATTTCATTTGGCAGTGCGTTTTGTGAGAGGTCATGAATCAATGGCATCATAAAGCACTCCGTCTTACCTGAGCCGGTGCCGGTAGTCACGACAATCGATTTCGGCTTATCATTTGCCGTTCTTTGTCTGAGCAATACATCCCAGCATTTATACTGATGCTCGTAAGGAGCGTATGGAAAAGACCACAGCTTGCCCACCAAAGCCTTGGCTTCCTCGGCTTTCTCAGGCGCAACTGGGATATATGAGTTCATGCATTGAACAACAGGCACGGCATTTTCTGGCGCAAATAGATTGCCGATAAGAGTCTTCATCTGCTTGATGTACGAGCGCTGACTGTCGTTGTTCGACTCACCACACCACATTGCAACGAGGGCTCTTTCCACCGCAGTTCTATTGTTATTATATAGTTCAGCGAAGTTCATAATCTTATTATATTTCTTGTCTATATTTCGTTATCTATGTGTATATTCAGCTCTTGCCAGTCAAAACCTTGCTCTTGGGCCAAGCGGAGCAGTCCTTGTTTGTCTTCTGACGTTAATGTGCCGTTTCTCTTTTCGAGTAAAGGCTCATATATTTCCGTCACGATTTGGTTCTTGTCCATATCTCTTAAAGGCTTCATCAGGAAAAAGTATGTTCCATAATGATTTGCCACTTCGAAACATTTTAGGATAGATTCCGTGATGTCGTCCCATGCCCAAGGGTCGTTGTCGATGTCCATTCCTAAGTTGCATTGCAAATCTTCTGTCGTGCTGATGTCTTGAAATATCACTCCCACATCCTTTGTGTCTGCATCTTCATTTGGATGGATAGGCTCTGGTTCTGTATGTTCGTCATAGTTCCAGAATAGAGCTTGCTCATCTTTCCATGAACTGTGCTCCTGGTCATTGCCGAAACAGACTACCAGGCTTTCTGGAGCCATGCTGTCGAGTAGCTTTCCTACATAGTGATTGTCGCTTCGCCAGGCATTCAAGGCAGCTTCGCCTATCGACGGATTACCTGAGATATTGATGAAGTCCTGCGAATAAATGTTACGCAGATTCCTGCATTCGTATGCCTGATAACCTTTCTCGCTGAAGTCATTCAGCTGAACCCTGTTTTTGAAGATGTAAGGAAGATTGAGCTTTTCCTCATCATTCAGATACTCGATAATCTTGCCGTCAAGCATAACCTCTTTCAACAGAGTTGGTCGATAGACATCTACTTCATAGTAGCTTTCACCTTCTCCGTACCTGACAGGTAGTGTAGGGGAGAGAGGATTTCCATCCATCTGTATTTCATCTTGAAGTTCTGCCTCTGTTCCATCCACATTCTTGTATCTGATGAGCGTTGACTCGAAGTCTCGCTTGATAGGCGATTCATTCTCCAATCTTGGTAGGTAAACCACGGTAAACAATAAAGGCTTTCCTTTTACTGTTACCCTTAATGTCACCTCACCATACGGAGGTTCATCCATCTTTGTCCATTCAGTGTATCTGCCGTTCTCTTGCTTATATTCTATCATTTCAGCCTCGGTTTCCTCCTCTGGTTGAGCATGGAGAATATCATCCTTGGTGGCAAAGTGGCGAACGATAACATCTTCCCATCCAAATATCAGGGGCAGTTCATCTATATCATAGTCATTGCTGATGTCTGGATCGTCTATATAATAATGTTTCACCTTTCCGCCACCCACATATCTAATGGTGTCGGTATAAAGCCTTGTGGTTACCTGGTCATAGCCTATGCGGTTATACAGGTTGATTTCCTTGCCTTGATCATCCACGAAACTAACGCAATCATAGATGTAAATCCAGTTCCATGTCTCGGTGGTACCAAACTTCGGATCACGGAATCGCTTGCGATACACATCTTCGGTAATGGTCTCATCCTTCAGTTTGCAGCGGTTTGAAAATAGAAGTGCCGTTTCCTTCTGAGTATTCTGGGTAGAAGACCATGTTTCCCCATAGTCTCCATGTCGCCAGAGTTGGATGTATTCTGTTGTATTCTGTGTTTGAGCCAGATATTCATTACCTTCATCATCCTTCACCACGATTTCTATCTTATCAAATCGTGATGTAGGGATATTTTTGATCTGTACTCCTTTTTCTACGCCAAAGGCAACAAAGTCGTTCACGCTGTGGTTCAGATAGGTGATGATAGGATTTTCCATGGTCGATGGCTCTATCACCTCATCGCCCCTTTTGAACCTTATATATAAAAATAGGTGTAATTGCTTCTCCGGGTTTGGCACGCCCCAGAGATGCACACGATCGTAACGCAGATACTGGTGCAGACCTCCACCTACCTCCTCTGGCTTCAGCCAAAGGTTGAGTCGGCGTGTCATAAAGGTATAGTCTGGCGAGAATATTACTTGCCATTCAAAACGGAATTTTACCTTTAATATCTCATCGTTGGCAGCCTTGATGGTTGCCACGAATCGATTCACGTCAGATGCAGCATCCTGCAGACCGTCTTCATGGAAGGGCATTTCACCATTCAGAATCTCCTTCATGTATTCATAAAGAGAATGCTGTCGCTTGATGCTCTCTCTGAAGGCTGCAGCTCTTGATGCTTCTTCCAGATTTTCCAATGTATAGTTCTCGCCATGATAGATACGGCAAAGTCCCTTCAGGAACTTCATCTTGTCATGTCGGTTCAGTTCATGCTGTATGGCAAGACCACCAAGCACATAGATGGAGTAGAGCCATCGCTTCTGTCCGCTATCATCCTGATATAGATAGCGTTTCTTGCTGATGCCTGAGTTGGACCAGAGTGTTTCCAAATCCAGATTCTCTATCAGTGGGTTCCTGTTGCCACTTTGGTATTTGCGCTTATACCATTCTGCCATATAGACAATGGTTGATGTGGCATTTTCAGGCTTTGCCAACGCTGCTACTCCACAATTAGACACAATAGCGCTTAGGCAGACTTCAAGTTCATTGAAATCTGCCTCCGACAATCTCAGTTTCCATACGTATGGATGACTGATGTCTAACGATGCTATTTTGTCTGCAAGTTTCTTGCTTAGTCTTGTTTCCATATTTTAATTTCTTTCTTGATGCCTCGGTATGCTTCACGCAAATCCCTTAACGGATGTTCAGAATCCTTGATATGATGAATCATACTGTGGCAGTTGCTGCATAGCGGTACCAAATTCTCCATGAAGTCCTTGGGTACGCCATCGGTCTCGTATGTGGAAATCATCCTAAGATGATGCACTTCCATGAAGTTGGCACCCAGTTCTTTGCCGTATGTTTCCTCAAAATCCATTCCGCAGCATTGGCATTGGTAGCCATACTTGTCAAGGCACATCTGTCGGAGCTGAGGATTGCGCCTTATCACATCCATCTCTTTCTGAATATGCTTCCGTTCACCTTCGGTTTCTTCTCGGAAAGATGGAGTAGAAGGTGCTGATGGTTCCGCATCAGATGACAAATCCTCGATGGCAATCTTTGTTTTGAAGAGATTGCGGAATACTTTTGATTCCAGGAATCCGGACCATGTTTTCAGATATAAAGAATACCTGTTGTCAGCAGCATTGTCTTCTGTTCTCATCTGTCCGTCTATGGCCATATCATGGCGTACCCGGTCATAGTAGTTGTGATCGAGTTGGGTATAGATGCTTTCAAAGTTTGGCGACTCATGCTTTCGGATAAAGTCAGCTAGTTCTGATTCTGTGAATAGGGCGAACTCCTCAGCATCGGGTCTGCGTTTCAGATATTCTTCCACGTAAGCCTTGCGGATGGATGCTTGTGTTGGTATCATACTTTTCTTGCTCATACCTTCTTTGTATATGACTTGTTTCTATTGCCTCCATGAGATTCCAAGTAACCGAAATCTGTCAGTTGTCTTAAATAGCGTTTAGCTGTGGTTTCTGTCAAACCCAATTGAGTAACAAGCTGCTCGGTTCTGATTTCTTCTTTGTCGGCCATGAAAACTATAATATCGGCCAATTTCCCTGCCAGAGTTGGCTTTATCGACCATTTATCGACCATTTCTTGCAGAATTTCTGTTTTATCGACCATTTTCTCTGATGTCGATATAAGGAAATGGTCGATATCTTGCTGTAGATGTTCGCAATGAAGTTTTGCCATACAGTTGATGAAGATGTCTGTGTCCTCAGCTTCCCTAGTGTCAATGAGAGCTTGGATGTATTCAGCTTTATCTTCCTTATATACCTTTGTTGGCAATACATCATATTCCATTTGCAGAAGGTTCATAAGCAAGCGGCTTGTCCTCCCATTTCCATCTGCCCATGGATGGATGGTTACAAGTTCGTAGTGCGCCCAGAAACTCAATTCATATATAGACAATTCATCAGTTGTATCTATAGCTTTGCGACGTTTATTAAGTTCTTCACAAAAATCTTTCAGTTTCATGGGTACCTTCATCCAGTTCATATACGACCTGCCGCCAGCTCCTGCTGTAACATTTAGTTTACGAAGTTCTCCTTTCGAAGCATCAAAGCTACCACCTAATGAATTGTATTCGCCGCCTGTACGTGCCATTACTTTAGACGCAAGAGTTACAAGAGATTCTATGGTGATGTCCTCATGTTGCTTTATCCAAATACGGCCATAGTCGTAGGCAGCCTTCAAATCGAGGTTCATCAACTGTTCTATCAAAGGCTTTCCTTTTGCAGTAATGCCTTCGTCGAAAAGCAGCTGAGCTTCCACCTCAGTCACAGTACTACCTTCTATGGCTGTACTATGAGTAATGATAGAATACAGGTAGAACTTTTCGTAGTCTATCTGATCGGTTATGCCCAACTCCTTATGGCGTTTGAGCAATTTTAGCATGATGTCTTTTATCTCTTGTTTCATTACGTACTTGATTTGATGTTAATGTATATCCTTACTCAGTACCGCTTTTAGTACTGCTTAACTGGTACTGGAGTTTATCTTAGGTGGTACTGGAGTATCAAGTAACTGACACCGGAGTAACACTTATGTGGTACTGAGAAGGTACTTTGAAGGCATGAATCAGGCTCTCCAATTGATGTGTTCCTCGTACTTATCGAAGTCCATTTTGGAGTCAGCTCCTACCTTTTCAAGCATCAGTCTTATCACTTCCTGCTCCTCAGGTGGAAGAAGAATGTCACCACGTCTGCGCTTGAAATATTGGTTGCGTCCGAAGTGGAGGATGAGGGTTGTCATGAACTGGTCATACTGCTGTGGGTACATCCGCTTTTGGAAGTTGGTGAATCCACGGGCATAGGTTACTGGCTTGCTGTCGCGATAGAAACTGCATGACTTGTCCTTGCTGCATTTGGTAGGATTAATCAGACGCAGATACTCCTTATTCTGCTCCAGCATCATGGAGTAGGCTACCTGATGCAAGCAGGTAGCTGCCATAGGGCAGCTGCTATGCTCACATACAGGATAGTTTATTGGTAAAGACGTATATTCTTTCTTTGGCATAATCAACTTTTTTTGATACCATTGTTCTTGATGAATCAATCGAGATGGAATTAATCCATCGGCTTAATCATTTTCTCGATAAAGGCAATCTCGTCGTCCGAGAGATTGTACTTGGCGTAGAGCTGGCGGTCGATGTCAGGAATGTTTTGACTCCAGTCAATGTCGCTGTGAGAGGTGAAGTCTTGGAGGGGGACGAACTTCCATACATCAGTATGATTGTGCTGAGTAACTTTTAAGATGCCCAACATCGTTCTCATAAACTTTGTTTTGACATATTTTAGAGCGGCATCTGCTTCAGCTTCTGTTTCAAAAGCACCAATTCCTATAAAGGATTGGGTATAGCCGAGAATCGGCTCGCCGAGAATCGGCGTGGATAATACTTCTCCTATTGCGCCAGAGCCGTTACTTGCAGGTATCACCACCTTGTATTTATACAAGTTTTCATGTTCCTCTATATATTTCTTCGGTATATAACGATATACACGATTGTTGTTTATGAGACCTATTATTTCCAAATCATCGTCATTCTTTCGCACAGAAGAGAATACATCAAGTTGGTTGAATATAGATGTTGTCAAACGCTTCTCTCTTCCGTTACTTCCTATGATGGTCTTGTATTCTGGATAATCTTTGTACAATTCTTTTAGGTTGAACTTATTCTGAAGATAGATGAGTTGGTCAATGGATTCAAAATTTTTATACTCAACTACTTTCTTCAAGATAGTGTGTAACTCATCGTGAGAAGTAAATCTGATAATTCGTCCATACTTCTTGTTAGTATTGTGCATAGTTATAGCAATACCTCCTTTTATATCAACTTTATCAAATATCTTTGTGCTATCTGGCTCATATTTGATAACCTTGAAATAATCATCATTTAGCATTTTGTCATTGAATTCCTTCGGAGTTTTTCCTGCATCAAACAAGAATCTTCCAGGTGTAATAAATGTTGCTAATGGTGATAGTTGGAAACCTAACTCCATAAATTGATGATATATTGGAGTATCGCTTGTTGAATCTTGCTTAAGCATATACGGTGGATTCCCCACCACAGCATTAAATTTCATTTCTTGCTTACTTGTATTACCCTTCCAGAAACCCACGGACTTCAGTTCTTTCACGAGTCCTTGCTGGTCCTTGGAAGCGCGTTCGATTAATTGTACGTTTTTGATATTCGCTTTCTGGTCAACCTGACGGAAGCCAAAGAGGGTGCGGCGAGTGATACCCACAGCCATAGGAGTATTGCAGATAACATACATGTTGTTCTGCACAATATCATCCCATACCACTTGCTCTTCCTGCACGCTGACCGTCTCCTTGTCGATGCATTCCGCCTTGATGTATTCATCCAAGCGGCGACGGAAGAGAGAGTAGGTGACATAAAGAGGGTAGAGACCTGTCTTTGAATTGATCTCCAATATCTTAGTCTGCACCTCACCTGCAAGGTCCACATTGTCGAAGAGTTGACGGGTTACGTCGCCCTGGTCAACATAACGAGGCG
>ERZ808245.126-NODE-126-length-44314-cov-4.010122_pt1 | contig 44314 bp, 55 predicted proteins | sample MGYA00521243_ERZ808245 | MGnify/ENA primary metagenome ERZ808245 (study PRJEB31516, sample SAMN03275576) | gut metagenome | biome: mammalia-associated habitat; material: feces | host: Papio cynocephalus | place: Kenya | collected 2012-07-07 ... | reverse complement strand
CACCAGCAATACGTGCCATTTTATTCCTCCATTAAATTTATAATGTTATATCTTAATTTTGCCCAATTGTTATTGGGACTTTATATATTTAACGCAAAAGGGAACACTTAAATACTTTTAAGCGCAGCCGCCCCTTTTACAATTATTTTCAAATTTGAATTTGAAAGTTAAAGTATGTGACTAGCCTTGAACTTGTTTATGTTTAGGATACTTTGAGCAAATAACCATAACTTTTCCATTTCTTTTAATAACTTTACAACTATCACACATTTTTTTAACAGATGGTCTTACTTTCATGTTTTCCTCCTAGTTTTTAGTTTTTAAACGCCAAACAATTCGGCCCTTTGTTAGGTCGTATGGCGACATTTCAACTTTTACTTGGTCACCAACCAAAATTCTTATATTGTTAAGATGTAATTTACCGCTTAAGTATGCTGTAATTATGAATCCGTTACTTAATTTAACTTTAAATACAGCATTTCTTAATACTTCAACTACTTCACCCTCAATTTCAATTACGTCTGACTTTGACATTAAATATTCCTCCGATTATAGGGTTAAAATTTCAACACCATCTTCAGTAATCAAAATAGTGTTTTCGTAATGTGCTGCAGGCATACCATCTTGGGTTTTACAAGTCCAGCCATCAGGCATAAATTGTACATACCTACTTCCCATGTTAACCATAGGTTCAACGGCAATAACCATATTTTTAACCAATTTTGCTCCAGATCCTGCTTTTCCATAATTAGGAACATATGGATCTTCATGCATATCAGTTCCAACACCATGTCCGGTAAGTTCTCTTACTATAGAAAAACCATTCTTTTCTACATAAGTTTGTACTTGGTGAGATATATCACCTACAAAATTACCAGCACGAATATTCTTAATACCTTCAAAAAAACTTTCTTTGGTAACATCAATAAGTTTCTTTAACTTTGCATCTATCTTTCCTACTGGGAAAGTTCGAGCAGCATCACCATGATAACCTTTGTAACAAGCACCTACATCAATACTGATTATGTCGCCTTCTTGTAGAATACGATGTTTACTAGGAATACCGTGTACAATTTCGTCATTAATTGAAGCACAAATTGTAGCAGGATAACCTTCATAACCTTTAAATGATGGTTTAGCGCCTAAACTTACTATGTAATCATAGGCTATTTTATCTAGTTGTTTGGTTGATACACCTGGTTTAATATGTTTTTCAACTTCCAATAATGTATCTCTTGTCATTCTGCAGGCAACTCTTTGGATTTCAAGTTCTGCATCAGTTTTTATTTTAATCATATTTTGCCTTCTATTTTTTAATTACTTCGTCTATTAATGCAAAAGTTTTTTCAACAACATTAGTAGACTCTATACTATAGAAAATGCCTTTGTTTTCGTAAAACTCAATCATTTCTTTAGAAATGTCTTGTTTTTCTAAACGATTTTTTATAATTTCTGGTTTATCATCATCTCTTTGATAAACCTCGCCTCCACACTTTTCGCATTTTCCATCAACTAACCACTCTACTCTTGTAGGTTGATTACATTGTGAACACATTCTTCTATTAGACAATCTAGCAATAATGATATCTTCACTTATGTTAATCATAATAACTTTATCTAATGTAGTAATTGTATCAAGTGCATGGGCTTGTTGAATATTACGTGGATAGCCATCTAGAATAAATCCGTTACGACAATCGTCTTTACTTAATCTATCTTCGACCATTTCAAATGTAATATCTTCAGGAACTAGTTCGCCTTTTTCAATATATGGCTTAACAAGTTGTCCTAATTGTGTATTGTTTTTTATGTTCCATCTAAATATCTCACCAGTAGATATATGTGGAATATTGTATTTTTCACTTATAAGTGCGGCTTGTGTACCTTTACCGCTACCAACTGGACCCATAAGAAGTAGTTTCATAGTTTCTCCTTGAATTTTAGTTTAATAGCACTTCTTTCAACTCACCCCATAATGGGCGAGTTGATTGAAACTTACTATTTTAAAAATCCTCTATAATTACGTGCTTTCATCTGTACATCTAGTGCATTGTTAATTTCAATAGCAACTGATACTACGATAAGTAGTCCAGTAGCACTAAATGCTGATACTAAACCACCATTACCAATACCTTTGAATATCAAACTTGGAATGATAGCAATAATAGCAAGGAATACAGCACCAAATAGTGTGATTCTATTAGAAATTCTTCTTAAATAATCAGCGGTTGGCTTTCCAGCCCTAACAGTTGGAATAAATCCACCGTTTTGCTGAATATTTCTTGCGATATCGTCTGGATTAAATGTTACTTGTGTCCAGAAATATGCAAAGAATAAAATCAATAAACCAACAGCCACAATATATACCCAACTACCTGCACCTAACCATTGAGAATACCAAACGTATGCTTTACTATTAGGCCAGAATATACTCATAAGTAATTGTGGGAATGTTAGTAAACTCATTGCAAAAATTATTGGCATAACCCCAGTAGAGTTAACTCTAATAGGAATATATGTGCTTTGACCGCCATACATTTTTCTACCTTTAATTTGTTTTGCATACTGAACAGGTATCTTTCTTTCAGCGGTATCCATAAATACTATAAATCCGAAGATTAATACTAAAGCGATTAAGAATACTACTAATTGAATAATATTAGAATAAGTACCTTTAAATATCTCGCTAATAGTAGCAAATATTGATGTACCTGCTGATGATAGAATACCAACAAAAATTAATAATGATAGACCATTACTAATACCTAATTCGGTAATACGGTCACCCAACCAATATGTGAACATTGAGCCAGCAATTAATATAATTGAAACCAATGTACCAATAATCCAAGTTGGAGTATCATAACCGAACATATGTGTATTAAGACAGTCTTTATAAGATATAACAATCGCAACTGCTTGTGCAATAGCCAAAACTAAAGCACAAATTTTTGTGTAGAAACTAATACGTTTTCTACCTTCTTCTCCCTGTTTAGACAATCTTTCTAGACTTGGGATTGCAATAGTTAATAGTTGGATAATGATTGAAGCACTAATATATGGTGATATACCTAATGCTAGGATAGCACCTTGTGATAATGCTCCACCACTAATCGAACTAATAAGGGACAAGAAATCTTGTGAACCTATTGCTTTAGAAAATTCGGATAACATTAATCCTGGAACTGGTAGCCAGCATCCAACTCTATAAATGAGTAAAAGTCCTAAAGTAATAAGAATCTTATTTCTGATTTCTTTAACCTTAAAGGCGTTTACTATGGTTTTAAACATTATAGAACCTCAGCTTTTCCACCAGCCTTATTGATTTTTTGTATTGCAGATTCTGTAAATTTATTTGCTTTAACAGTTAAAGCCTTTTCCAATTTTCCATTTCCTAATACTTTCAATCCATAAGGGGCAAGTTTATTAATAATATTTTTTTCTTGTAGTAATTCAACTGTAACAACAGTTTTATCTTCGAATACATTCAAATCGCTAACATTAATAATTGTATATTCTGCAGCGAATCTCTTATTATTAAAGCCTCTTTTTGGAAGACGACGGATAAGTGGCATTTGACCACCTTCAAACCCAGGTCTAACACCACCGCCACTACGTGCGTTTTGTCCTTTATGACCTTTTCCGCTGGTTTTACCAAGCCCAGAACCTATTCCACGACCAATTCTTCTTCTGGTTGTTGTAGAATTTAGAGCAGGAGACATTTGATTAAGTTTCATAACTCTTTTCCTCCTTAAATCTCTTCAACTTTAACTAGGTGTTTAACTGTGAATATCATACCTCTGATAGCCTCGTTATCAACCAAGTCGTTGTGAGAATTTACTTTATTTAGACCTAGGGCCTTTACTGTTTTTACTTGGTTAGGTTTGCAAGCGATTGCAGATCTAATCAATGTAACTCTTAATTTTTTGTTACTTTCTTTTTTAGTAACTTTTTTAGGTGCGTTTTTAACTTCAGTAACTACTTCAGTTTTTGGTTCAACTACTTTTTTAGCAGCAGTTGCTTTGGTTGTTGTAGATTTTTTAGTTGTTGTAGTTTTTGCTGCTGTTTTAGTAGCAGTTTTGGTTGTTTTTGTAACTTTTTCTTCTGTTACTTTTTTAGTTGTCTTTGTTTCTGCCATTATAATTCTCCTATAGTATTTCTTCTACAGTTTTTCCACGTAAAGCAGCAATGTCTTCTTTAGAACGAAGTTGCATTAAACCATCTAATGTTGCTCTTACGCAGTTAATTTTGTTTCTAGAACCATAAATTTTTGCAGTAATATCCTTAATACCACAAAGTTCAACAACTGGACGAACTGAACCACCAGCAATAACACCAGAACCTTCCTTAGATGGAAGTAAAACTACTCTACATTTACCAAATTTACCGATTACTTCGTGTGGAATTGTTGTTCCTTCAGTAGCAATCTTAACCATATTTTTCTTTGCACGTGCTGTTGCTTTTTCAATAGCATTAGGAACTTCAGCAGCCTTACCTGTACCAACTCCTACTTTACCATTCTTATCACCAACAACAATAAGTGCAGCAAAACGCATTGTTCTACCACCCTTAACAACCTTAGTTACACGATTAACATTAACAAGTTTTTTGTCAAGTCCATCATTTTCTACTACTTTAGGTTGACGGCGTGGATTTAACTTTCTCTCTTTCTTTTCGTTATTTTGTTGCATAACACACCTCTTTTAAAACTCTAAACCTGCATTTCTAGCACCATCAGCAAGTGCACTAACACGGCCAGTATAAAGGTATCCTGCTCTGTCAAATACAACAGCCTTAACACCTTTCTTCATAGCAGCTTTAGCAACACATTCACCAACGATGAAAGCAGCTTCTTTTTTAGATTTTCCTTCAATTAGTTTAACAACATCTTTTTGCATTGTGTTAGCACTTGCAATAGTAGTACCATTGTCATCATTGATAACTTGTGCATAGATGTGATTTAAACTTCTATAAACGCTTAATCTTGGACGTGCTTCTGTACCGTGAATATTCTTTCTAACACGTAGACTACGTTTTTTTCTAAGTTCGTTTTTATTATCTTTATTAATCATAACTTATACCTCTTACTTCTTACCGCTCTTGATTTCTTTACGTCTTACGGTTTCATCAGCATAATATACACCATAAGCATGGTATGGTTCAACTGGTCTTAAATCACGGATACGAGCAGCGAATTGTCCAACCTTTTCTTTATCTATTCCATTAACGGTAACAGAGTCTTTATCGCAAGATAATGTAATACCTTCTTCGGCTTTAACTAGTATAGGATGTGAATAACCCAAACCTAATTCAACATCGTTGCCTTTCATAACTGCTTTGTAACCAACACCGTTGATTTTTAAAGTTTTTGAAAAACCTTGTGATACACCAATAACCATATTATTGATTAATTGACGATACAAACCATGTCTAACATTAGATTCTTTTTCTGTACCATTATTAACGACTTTGATTTCGTTATTTTCAACATTAACAGCAATATCGCTAGTAATGTTACGAGTTAAAGTTCCTTTAGGTCCTTTAACTGTAATTTCGGTACCATTAACTAGTACTTCAACGCCAGCAGGTAAATTAATAGGATTTTTTCCAATTCTTGACATATTAATCCTCCTTACCAAACGTAAGCAAGTACTTCGCCACCGATTTTTTGTTCGCGAGCTTGCTTGTCTGTCATTAAACCTTTGCTTGTAGAAACGATAGCAATACCTAGTCCATTAAGAACTCTTGGTAGGTCTTCGTAACTAGCATAAATTCTTAAACCTGGTTTAGAAATTCTCTTTAAACCATTAATTACTTTTTGATTGTTAGGGCCATATTTTAAGTCAATAACGATTGAACTTTTAGCACCTTCAGTTACTGAATAATTTTCTATGTAACCTTCATTTTTAAGTAAATCAGCGATAGCTAATTTCATCTTGCTAGCTGGAACAGTAACGGTTTTATGTTTTACTGTTAAAGCATTACGCATACGAGTAAGCATATCTGCTATTGGATCTGTAGTAATCATAATAAAACCTCCTCTTACCAACTACTCTTTTTCACACCAGGGATCTCGCCTTTGTATGCAAGTTCTCTGAAGCAGATTCTGCAAATGCCATATTTTTTAAGCACTGAATGTGGTCTGCCACAAAGTTTGCAACGAGTATATTCTCTAGTAGAAAACTTTTGAGTTTTGCTTTGTTTTTCTTTTAATGCTTTCTTTGCCATATTATCCTCCCAACAACCTAAGCCTTGAATGGTAAGCCAATTTTTTCTAATAAAGCCTTGGCTTCCTTATCAGTTTTTGCTGTTGTAACTATTACGATATCTAAACCTCTAACTTTATCAATTTTCTCGAAACTAATTTCTGGGAAAACTAATTGTTCGGTTAATCCCAATGCGTAATTACCCTTACCATCAAATGCTTTTGGGTTAATACCTTGGAAATCTCTAACTCTTGGAAGAGCGATAGAAATAAGTTTGTCCAAGAATTCGTACATTGTTTCGCCACGAAGGGTAACTTTTGCACCAATCTTCATACCTTCTCTTAACTTAAAGTTAGCGATAGATTTTCTAGATGTTGTTACAACTGGCTTTTGTCCGGTGATAGCAGCCAATTCGTCAACCGCTTTATTGAACGCTTGAGTATTGTCTTTGCAGTCGCCTAAGCCACGGTTTACAACTACTTTTTCAATTTTAGGAACAGCGTTTACATTAGTGTAACCTAATTCCTTTTCTAATGCAGGAATTACGTTTTTGATGTAATGTTCATGTAATCTATTAAGTTCTCTTTCCATAACATAACTCCTTATACTTTTTCAGCAGTCTTTCTTACTGCAGTCTTTGTTGTTGTGGTTTTTGCGGTTTTTGTAGCAGATGCTGTCTTTTTAGGAGCAGTCTTTTTAGCAGGTTTTTCTGCTTTAGTTGCTTCTACAACTTTCTTATCTGCTTTTTTAGTTTCTTTTTTAATAGTTACGGCCTTATCTAGACTTGCACCGCAATGTTTACAAATTCTAACTTTCTTTCCGTCAACTTCTTTATTTGCAATTCTGGTTGCTTTTTTGCAAGCAGGGCAAACAACTTGAACATTAGAAGCGTTAATCTTACCTTCTTTTTTAATGATTCCGCCTTGTTCTTGTGCATTTCTTGCTTTTTTGTGTTTGTTAATAATATTAACTTTTTCAACAACAACAGCATTTTCAGAAGGCATTGCACTTAAAACTTTACCAGTTTTACCTTTGTCTTTACCAGCAATTACAACAACTGTATCGCCTTTTTTAACATGTAAATTTGCCATAATACCCTCCTATAATACTTCTGGAGCAAGGGAAATAATCTTCATGTAACCCTTATCTCTTAATTCTCTTGCTATTGGTCCGAAAATACGTGTACCTTTAGGTTGTTTTTGATTGTCAATAATAACGGCTGCATTGTCATCAAATTTAACGTAAGTACCATCAGGACGTCTAACACCCTTACTTGTTCTAACGATAACTGCTTTAACAACATCACCTTTCTTAACAACTCCACCTGGAGTAGCAGATTTAACAGAAGCAACAATTATGTCACCAATGTTACCGCTTCTTCTAAAAGAGCCACCCAAAACGCGAATACACATAATTTGTTTAGCGCCTGTATTATCAGCAACTTTTAATCTTGTTTGTGGTTGTACCATAATTTACTCCTTATTTTGCTCTCTCTATAATTCTTAATACTCTGAAATATTTATCCTTGCTTAGTGGGCGAGTTTCCATAATTTCTACTGTATCACCAATACCACATTCGTTCTTTTCATCATGTGCTTTGAACTTTGTGGTTTGTTTATAAACTTTTCCGTAGATAGGATGTCTTTTGTTTTCAACGCAAGCAATAACAACAGTTTTGTCCATTTTGTTACTTACAACAACACCTGTACGAGTTCTACGAGCGTTTCTATTTAATGTTTCGTTACTCATATAATCCTCCTAAGCCTAAGCATTTCCTTCAGATTTTTGTGCACGTTCTGTCAAAATTGTATTAACTCTGGCAATATCTTTCTTGCACTTATTTAATTGCATTGGGTTTGTTAATTGACCTGTTGCATGTGAAAAACGAAGGTTAAAAAGTTCTTGTTTAAGACTTTTTAATTTAGCATTAAGCTCCTCGTTGGTCATTTCTCTTAATTCTTTCGCTTTCATTATTCAGCACCACCTTCAATAGTTTGTTTAGGTGCAGCAGCATTTTCTAAATCAGCCTTGGACACAAACTTGGTTTTGCAAGGAAGTTTGTGAGCAGCAAGTCTTAATGCTTCTCTAGCTGTTTCTTCGGTTACTTCACCTAATTCAAATAACACTCTACCTGGTTTAACAACAGCAACCCAAAATTCAGTGTTACCTTTACCTTTACCCATTCTAACCTCGGCAGGTTTTTTGGTTACTGGTTTGTGTGGGAAAATATTTATCCATAATTTACCACCACGTTTTGTATAACGAGAAATTGCAATTCTGGCAGCCTCAATTTGATTACCTGTCATCCAGCAAGGTTCGGTAGCAACTAATCCATATTCGCCATAAGCGATTTTGTTACCACGTGTAGCCTTACCTGTCATTCTGCCACGGAACTGTTTTCTGTGTTTAGCTCTCTTAGGCAATAACATCTGCATTTCCTCCTTGTTCGTTTTGTTTATCCATTGCAGGTGCTTTCTTTCCTAGAATTTCACCTTTGCAAATCCAAACCTTAACACCTAATACACCATAAGTTGTCTTTGCAATACAATTAGCATAGTCAATGTCTGAACGTAATGTTTGAAGTGGAAGCATACCTTCTTGGTAATGTTCACTTCTAGCAATTTCAGCACCATCTAATCTACCACTAATCATAATCTTACAACCTTTAGCGCCTGCTTTCATAACTTTTTGCATTGCTTGCTTCATAGCACGACGGAATGCAACACGTTTTTCAAGTTGAGCGCAGATTGATTGTCCAACTAACATAGCATCTAGGTCAGGTTTTTTAACTTCTTTAATATTAACACTTACATTTTTGTTTTCAGTAAGGGCTAAAATTTCTTTCTTAATTTCTTCAACGCCAGCACCTTTGTTACCAATTAAAACGCCTGGACGAGAAGTGTAAATATCAACAACTACGCGGTTAGCAGTTCTTTCAATATCAACTTTTGAAATACCACAAGTAGCATATTTAGTATTGATATGTTTACGAATATGTTGATCTTCAACTAAAAACTTTGAAAAGTCTTTCTTATTAGAAATCCAAGAAGAACTCCAGTCTTTATTGATACCAACTCTCATTCCGTGAGGACTAACTTTTTGACCCATCGAAAACCTCCTACTTCTTAACACTGTCTAACACGATTGTGATGTGACAGGTCCTTTTTAGTATAATATCGTGGCCGCCTCTACCTCTCCAAATTCCACGTTTTAGGGTTGGACCTTGGTTAGCGTAGCCTTCAGCTACAAATAAATCTTCTTTGTTTAAGCCTTTATTATGCTCTGCATTAGCAGCAGCAGAATTTAAAACTTTAATAACAGCATCACTTGCTGTGCTAGGAGTTTGTTCTAGCAAAGCAACGGCTTCTGCATATGGTTTACCAATAACTAAATCGATAACACGTTTAGCCTTAGTAGAACTCATTCTAACATATCTAGCAGTAGCATATGGGCGATTATCTTTGTTTTCAATTCTAGCAGCGGCTTTTTCTCTAATTCTTTTTGCCATAACTTACTCCTTCTTACTTCTTATCCCCACCATGACCTTTAAAGGTTCTGGTTGGTGCAAATTCGCCTAATTTATGACCAATCATTTCACTTGTGCAATAAACAGGAATATGTTTAGAGCCATTGTGAACTGCGATTGTATGTCCAATAAATTCAGGATATATTGTTGAAGAACGGCTCCAAGTCTTAATTACTTGTTTTTTGCCACTTTCGTTCATTTCAACAACACGCTTTAATAATTTTTCCTCTACATAAGGTTTTTTCTTTAATGACCTACTCATACTTCACTCCTAATTAACACGCTTAATAATTAACTTATTGCTTTGTTTTTTATGTTTTCTTGTCTTCATGCCAAGTGCAGGTTTACCCCAAGGAGTAAGTGGTGATTTTCTACCAACTGGTGACTTACCTTCACCACCACCATGTGGGTGGTCTACTGGGTTCATAACTGAACCACGAACTGTTGGTCTAACACCCATGTGTCTAACACGTCCAGCCTTACCAAGAGAAACAATTTCGTGTTCTGGGTTACCTACTGTACCTATTGTAGCACGACACTCATTAGGTACCATTCTCATTTCGCCACTAGGTAATTTAATAGTAGCAAAATTGCCTTCTTTAGCCATTAATCTTGCTTCGTTACCAGCAGAACGAACGATTTGACCGCCCTTACCTGGTTGAAGTTCGATATTGTGGATAACTGCGCCGACTGGCATATCTTTTAATTTTAAACAGTTACCTGCTTTGATTTCTACATCTTGTCCGCTCATAACTGTATCGCCAACATTAAGTCCGATTGGGGCTAAAATGTAACGTTTTTCACCATCTACATAATTAAGTAAAGCAATGTATGCAGAACGGTTAGGATCATATTCTATAGAAGCAACGCGTGCAGGAACATTATCCTTATCACGTTTGAAATCTATAATTCTATATTTAACTCTGTTACCGCCGCCTTTATGTCTTACGGTTAATGTACCTTGGTTATTACGTCCAGCATATTTTTTCTTTACTGCAAGCAAACTCTTTTCTGGAGTTGATTTTGTAATTTCTTCAAAACTTGCTGTGGTGTAAGTACGACGAGCTGGAGAAGTTGGTTTATATGTTTTAATAGCCATATTAATATTTTCCTCCTTAACTCTTATGACAAGCTGTCAAAGAACTCAATTGTCTTGCTATCTTGAGTAAGTGTTACATACGCTTTCTTATAGTCTGAAGTGTAACCTTGAGTCTTACCTTGTCTTCTTAATTTACCATCAACGTTTGCTGTGTTAACTTTTGCAACTTTAACACCAAACAATGATTCAACTGCATTTTTAATTTCAGTTTTGTTAGCATCTTTCTTAACAACAAATGCATATCTTTTGTTAGCAATATTTGCATATGTTTTTTCGCTTAATAGCGGTTTAATAATAATATCAAATTGTTTCATTATCCTTTATATGCCTCCTCTAAATATTTAGCAGCATCTTGGGTTAAAACAACTTTGTCATTAGATACAATGTCATAAATGTTAACCACGCTAGCATTGGTTACTTCAACGTTAGGTAAATTGTTAGATGCACGCATTACCAATTCGTCTTTTTCTTTTGTTACAAAAACAACAGATTTGTCAATTTTTAAATTCTTTAAAACATTAGCCATCAATTTAGTTTTTGCATCACTTAAATTCAAGTTGTCAACAACAATAACTTCTTGATTCTTTAATTTTGTGCTGATTGCACTCTTAAATGCGGTACGTTTTGCTTCTTTATTGATTTTCTTACTGAAATCTCTTGGCTTTGGAGCAAATACTATGCCACCACCTCTCCATTGTGGACCTTTAGTAGATCCTTGACGAGCGTGACCAGTATGTTTTTGTCTCCAAGGCTTTTTAGCATGTCCGCGAACTTCGGAACGAGTTAAAGTACTTTTTGTACCTTGACGAAGATTAGATAAATATGCAACTACAACTTGATGAATAAGACCTTCGTTGTATTCTTGCTTAAATACTTCGTCGCTTAACTTTAAGGTTCCTACTTCTTCACCTGAAATATTTAAAACTTTAACGTTCATAATTCAACTCTCCTTAATTAGCCTTAACTGCTTCTTTAATTGTTAAAAGACTACCTTTAACACCTGGAACAGCGCCTTTAATTAAAAGGATGTTGCGTTCAGGGTCAACTTTAACAACTTTTAAGTTTTGGATGGTTACTCTTTCATTTCCCCATCTACCACTCATCCTGTGACCTTTGAATACTTTACCAGGATATGTGTTGGCTCCGTTACCACCAGCGTGGCGGTGAACTGGACCGTTACCATGAGTCATTCTCATACGGTTGAAGTTCCATTTCTTAATAAGACCAGACCAACCATGACCCTTACTTGTTCCAACTACGTCAACTAAGTCGCCTTCGCTAAAAATAGAACAATCGATTTTAGCACCTAATTGATATTCATCAGCGTTATCTAAAGTAAATTCTTTAACAAAACGCTTTGGTGTGATTTCGGCTTTTTTAAACTTGCCCATTTCTGGTTTGCTAACCAAATTTTCACGCTTTTCGTCAAATGCTACTTGTACAGCCTTGTATCCATCTTTTTCCATGCTCTTAACTTGTGTTACAAAGCAAGGACCTGCTTCAACAACTGTTACAGGAACAACTAAGCCATTAGCGGAAAAAATCTGAGTCATGCCAAGTTTTTTGCCTAAAATTGCTTTTTTCATAATTCTTTAATTCTCCTTACAGTTTTATAATTTTATATTGATGTCTACGCCAGCAGGCAATTCTAACTTCATTAAAGCGTCAACTGCTTTTGCTGATGGGCTATAAATATCAATAAGTCTTTTATGAGTTCTCATCTCAAATTGTTCACGTGAATCCTTATATTTATGTGGAGCACGTATTATTGTAACAACTTCCTTATCTGTTGGTAGTGGAACTGGACCACTTACTTTAGCACCAGACTTGATAGCAGTATCAATAATTCTCTTACTTGCTTGATCGATTAAGTTGTGATCGAAAGCAGCAAGTTTAACTCTGATTTTTTGTGTTGCCATTAATTTACCTCCATGAAAAATTAACTTACCTAAACCCTAAAAATTACATATTTTATATATAATTACTACACGTTTCCGTGTGTTTAGTGCTGTACTACAAAAAAAATATGTATGGATTTAGTCATTTGCAATCTGTGTTGCAAACACTTGTCAAACGCAAATTATCCCCTAAAATTGGCGGTTTTATGAGTAACTTTGCGTTCCACCCCATAATACAGCACACTAATTCTACCTAAAAACACGACAAAAGTCAACACATATTTTAAAAAAAGTACATATTGTTTTTTGGTTATTTTGCACAAAAATATAGGACAACCAAGTTTTATCTTGATTGCCCTATAAATTTCTTTAAATTTTCATATCAAAAAGCATCTTGTAGCCATATTAAAAGCATTTTTAGTTGACACATACTATGTCTGCGTCATTTACTAATTAATTATGTTAAGTTTATTCTTTATTATTATATATATAAATATACAATTTAAATTTTAAACACTTTTAGTAAATATCTCATACATAGTAAATTAATCTAAAGGTTGCAATTTATCTTTAAACGAAGCATCATTAGATAATACTGTGTATAATGGATTAGATGAATTTACATAAATTGTTTCTACAGTAGGTATTAATACTTTGCTAAATCTGCTTGATTCATTATTAAATCTTTTACCATTTTCATCAACCACTTCTTGTGCAGTCGTAATACGTATTGTCTTTAAAGAAATACAATTCATAAATGCACCAGTACCTATCTTATAACAATCTGCACCTAATTCAACACTACCAACTTTTGTACCATTGAATGCAAATGGCATAATTTCTTGTAGAGTGCTTGTAGCAACAAAATCTGCCACCGATGAACAATTATAATATTTATATAGTTTTGTTTTTGTGGAATTATATAATGCAAAGTTTTCAACTACATAATTAGCAGAATTAGATGTAATAGAAGATATAACACCAGAAACGATACTAGATTGAGTAAATGTACTATCGTCAATATCACTTACTTTACTTCCCAATACGACATTCTTAACCACACTATAATTGAATATATTTCCACCTATACGAGTTGCATTTAAAGTAACATTATCTAAATATTTTGTATAAGCAAAAGCATAATTGGCTATTACTTCTGTATCTGCAGGTGTAGAATAATCTGCTCCACCCCTACTTGCAGGATAACATATTAATTTAGTACACTCGGTATCCGATGAATTGGCCATACCGAATAACACGCCATCTTTTATTTTAAAATATGAATTAAAACCTTCATAAAATCCTATAGTAGATAATGCAGGACAATTATTGAAAGCACCATCTTGAATCTCCAAAATAGAAGATTGCATTATAATTTGGGTTAAAGAAGTTGCATTAGTAAAATTAGATTTTATAGCAATAATATCACTATCATTATTTCTTCTAGGTATAATAATACTTGTTTCACTCTTATAGTCGTCTTTAAGGCCTGTAATAATATATCCATTAACAACATCGCCATTAGGTTTAGTTACACTATAACTTTGCATATCAAATGCTTCTAACTTGGTTTCGTTGTCAGGTGTTGGAATATCTCCAAATTTTGCTTGAATATTAATTACATATGTGTCAAGACCATCTCTAATTTCTGTAATTGCATTATCAAAATTCATTTCAAAATCAAATCCGCCATCAGTTACTCTAAACCAACCAACAAACATTTTGTTTTCCATAGTTGGGTCAATAGCAGGACGTGTAATCTTTTCGCCATAATTAATTGTTTGTGGCAAACCATACAACACACCATTTACATAGAAATTAACTGTATATTTATATGGTATCCAATAAGCAAAGAATTGAACTTCTTTTTGATCTAGGGTGTAATGTTCAAAATCTATCTTATTATCTGGAGTAAATTCTTCACTAATATACCAACCACCAAATGTATGTCCAGTTTTTGAGATACCATCAGCCAATTTTTGAGCATCTTCAGGAACTTTACTACCCCTTGGGAATGTACGGTCAGCCATAAAGCCGACACCATCTCCAGTAACATATTTAATAGTACTCATAGGTTCGCCCCATACAGCATAATATGTACAGTTTTCTCCTGGGATTTTACCTTCACTACCCAATTCCATCATATCTTCATTAAATGTACTATAAACATAATTTTTATCAAGTGCCCAACCCTTTAATTCTTGATCGGTTTTTGTAAGTCCACAATCATCTTTAGGAAAAGTAAAAGGATTATCAAAAACATCTGTAATTGCGGCTGGCACAACACCTTCACCATCATTAGCATCAAACGAAACAGTAAATGTACCTTTTATAAAATGTGCATATATTGTTACATCACCATTAATTATATCTTCACCCGGCTTTGCTATAGTATTCTCATCAAAGTTACGAGAATAGTACCAGTTGTCAAAATAATGTCCATATTTACTAGGAGTATCAAGCAGTGGCAAAACATCACCTTTCTTTACTTCAATAGAATCAGCGACATTGTCAGCAAAAGACACAATGGCTGTTTTTGGCATAACAAAGACAACAAATAATGCTATTGCAGCACAAAATACTGCAATTGCCAAAAATACCCATATATATAAAGTTTTTCGTTTACTTATATAAGCCATAACTACTCCTTTATTTTTCTTTAGTTTGTGTAAAATAATCAATTAAATTAAAAATTTAATCAAGGATTTTACATTTAATTGTAATTACATAATACACAACAAATACAAACGAATATTTATTTAATCAATTCGTTAAGTTTAGACAACATAAAATCCACTTCAATACCATGAACTGCTGCTGCTTGTTCTAAAGTCTCCATAAGACTAAATGGACAAGTAAAACAATGCATACCAAAACCAGTAAGCACTTCTTCAACGCCATCACACAATTGTAATGCTTCGCCTATAGTCATATCTTTTTTAAACTTTTTTGCGTTCTTTTTGCAATATTTTTTATTGTCATCAACTAATTTAACTTTCTTTTCCATAATTTATCCTTTTGAATTATTAATTTATTGTTTAAATCCACAATGTGGACAAAATGCACAATCAGAATCAATAGTCTTGCCACAAAACTTACATACTTTTTTATCACTTTGATTAAATACGTCTTGTGTGCCGATATTTGACTTATATTGTGTATTAGAGTTATCTACCGTAACACTAGTACCACGTCTTATTATTGGTGGTATATCGCCAAAATTTTCTTCTTCGACTTGTGTAACCATAGGATTAGAAACATCAACCTTATCTGGTACTATTTTTTCTGGCATATATTTTATACCAGATTTTTCAAATTCAGACATTACCATATTACGTTCGGCCATAAATTCAGCAACACGTTTTTGTAATTTCCTACCAAGTTTAAAACTAGTAATTTCAACATTGGTAACTCTTACACCATAAGACTCCAATTGATCGTTAACCGCTGGATTAAGTGCAGTATTAAGAGATTGTGGGTCTAGTAAAATATCTGCAAATTCCTTATCAATAGATTCAATTACATTATTAACTACATCTCCTACAAGGTTCATGGTCAACTGTAGACCTTGTTTGTTTTTAACAACATATCTATCAAAAAGTAAGTTTTTTAAAAGTATTTCTGGGTCATATATTTGTATATCACAAAGGCCTTCGCTATACCCCTTAACTTTGCCAAATTGTGTAGATTTTTTCTTAAATTTCCCTGCCGAGCAAAATTGTTGTTTTTCCATCACTGACTTATTAAGATAATAAATATCTGCTTTAAACTTTTTTGGATATTTACCATTCTTATTAGGTCTATCTAAATGCAAACGACTAAATGATTTTGGTAATGTAGCGCCATTAATCTTGTGTTTACCACTAGGTAGTATGTCACATACTTTATCATTGCATACAAATGCTACAAAATGAGTATCGTCTACAATAATATTTGCATTAACATTAACTACACGACTAGAACTAGGGAAAAGGTAAATAAAATGCCCTGCGAGTTCTTCTTCGCTACATTCAATATTTTTATTAAATAATTTTTTTAACTTTGCTAATAAGCCCATATTATCACCATACAATACTTTATAGGATTATAGCAAATAATAACAAATTTACAAAATAAATTATTAATAATATACAAACTATATAATAAAATTCACAATAATCGTACATTAAGATAATAATATTTCTAAATTAACCCGCATATATATTATTAATTAAAATCAGCAAATGATTGGGACTACACTAGTCCCTAATCGCTAGTTTTTTGGGGGAAATATGTCTAAAGTTAGCAATATAATATCTAGTTATGTAGTAAGTGTATACAATGGTCAAATAGAAGGAATTGTAAGCAATATCCTATTTAATGATAAAAAGCAAGCAAAGTATCTAATAATAAGCCAAAATGATGAACAATTTTTGGCTTTAGAAACTAAAAAAATATATAAAACTGGCAATGGTGCAATTATAATAAAAAATAATGATGTGCTAGAATTAATGGAAAGTGTTGAGTACAGATTAAAAGAGTATTTTAGCCCTATTAATAGCATAGTTGTATCCATAGACGGCAACTATCTAGGTCACGTAAGTGATATAGAGTTGGACGATAAATATAACATACAAAATTTTATCGTTGATGGACAATCTTATGCATTAAATAAAGCGGTAAATATAAGTGAATCAGTAATAATAATTAACACACTTAATAAGCCACAAAAATTGGCAAATTTCCGTAGTAAAAATAAGATAGTTATAAGTAGTGAAAAAATAAAAAATCAAACTGTAAATGTTATGGAAAATCAAACTATTTTACCTAACCGCACAATTGTTAATTATAACTTTTTAATAGGAAGAAAAGTGTCAAAAGATATACTTAATTTTAATGGAGAAATAATAATTAAAGAGAATCAAATCGTTAATTCAAAAATACTAGATATTGCTAGAATTAATGGTAAAATTAGAGAACTAACTAAAGTAAGTATATAATACAAAATAATTATTTAATATAAACAAAAAACCGCTTTATTAAGCGGTTTTTTATATAATCAAATTGAAATAAAATACAGAGAAATATAGTAATTATTATCCTAGTAAAGATGTATAACTATACATTATTGATTATCTGTCTTTTTTCTTAATTTTGGACCTACAAGTTTAGTTTCAGTCTTAATTGCTGACTCGTCTTTTTGCATCTTATTAACAGCGTTAAGTAATGAGTCTAATGATGCCTTACTTCTTGGTGCTCTTACTGTTGATGCCGAAACTGGTGCTTGTTTTTTAGGTATCTCTAATTTAAGTTTTTCAATCTTACTATTCATATCATTGTTAGGTTTTTTGATACTTTGTAAAACTGGTTTTTCAACAGTTGTAGACTTTGCTGTTTCTGCCTTTGGAGTCTCTTGTGCAGGTTTAGCAGGTTCGGTAGGAGTTTCTGGTGCACTAGGAGCAACATTTTTACTTGCTTCTATAGCTTTTTTAGCATCTTCTTCTGCTTTTTGTTTAGCCAATTCGGCTTGTTTGGTCTTTTCAATCAACTCTTCATTAACACGTTTAGTATCAGCAATTTCTCTATTGGCATTATTTAAACTTTGTTGTAGTAAGTTAATCTTGTCTTCATATAAAGACTTATTCTCTTCAGCCAACTTAACTCTTTCTTCTAAATCAGCAATTTGCTTAACAACATCGTCCGAAATTTCTATCTCTCTACCTTCATACTCTTTAACTTCTTTTTTGCTTAAGAAACTCTTTTTAAACTCTGGAGAAGTTAAGTAAGTCTTTAAGTCTTTAAGTGCTTTAATTTCTGCGACTTTAACATTGTATTCTTCAGTACGAGTAGCAAGTTCATTGGTTACCTTGTTAAGTTCGTCAGTAGTAGAAGTAACATTAGATTTTAATTCACTAATTGTTTCTTCAAGATTATTTTTATCTTCATTAATTTGGTCAATATATGGTTTAGATTGGTCTTGAACAGTTTTACTAATCTGTCCATAAATCTTATTAGCATAATTCTTACACTCTGCTTTCATTGCTTCTTCGGTTGTTGCTTTACGTTTTGCTATTTCAGCATTAAGTGTTTGAACTTCAGCATTCATTTCATCTTGTTGTTTTTGGAAACGAGTAGATGCCAATTCATAGTCTTTTTCTAATTGTTGAAGTTTAGTTTGTTCTTCATTAAGACGTTTCTTCATATAGTTGGCTTCAATCTTAACTGTTGTCTGGTTAATCTGGTCAGTCAACTGTGCTATTGATTCTCTACTTGCTTGTGCTTTACGTTCGAAGTCTTTTGTAACTTCATCGAAATTCTTTTGATAGTTAAACATCTCGGTTTCTTTAGATTGAACTTTAGATGCCAAGTCACGTTTAACGTTAATATATTTTTCACATTCTTTCATAGCACGTTCAAGAAGCAACGAGTTGTCTACGCCTAAATCGTCAAAATCATAATATTCGAATTGACTAGCATTAAGTTCGGCTTCTTCACGTTCACGTTTCTCTTCTATAGCACGTTTTTCAAGATAGTCTTGTAGTACAGGAATACCTTCTTTTATCTCCTTTTTAGTAAACAATACTTCATAGTCGATGAATGCCGGCATAGTAGTACAAGCCTTGTTGATATTACGTTCAAATTCATGGAAAGTATAGTACAAGTCAGCATTGATTGATGTATGTCTTGCACGTAAGAATGTTACAAACAAATAACCTAAAGCAAGTACTAGTAATGGTAATAACAATACTTCAAATAAGAAAGTATTGAATCTTACTGCTTCATCAACAGCCATTCTTGCCATACCCAATAAGAATGCTAATACAGAAATAACAATAGTGAATATACCAACAGTAGTAGCAACGTTGCCATAAGCACTTGCTTTACAAGGTTGGTCTACACAGACAGTAGTATTCATATATTCGCTAGGAACTTTATCTCTGTTAAGCATATATTCTTGCCAACAATAACGTAATGCTTTTGGAACATTTTTCATACGAGTATTAAGTTCGACAATGTTCTCATCATTAACATATGGATTCTTGGCAAAATACTTGTTAAGTTTGGATACATTACGAAGCAATTTAACTTCATAGGTATAGTTGGTACGGATTAAAGATATAACCATAACCAAAACTAATAAACCAACTGCCCCATAGACAATGTAGTCAAAAGTAACATAATTACTTAATTCCTTAAAAAATGATGTAATAGATTTAAAAACGTTCATACCATTTCTCCAGTTTAATTTATTACTTATACACGTAGTATACCACACCGAGATTATATTTACTAATAAATAAACTAACTTTTTTAAACGAATTTAAAAAAATATTTATTTATAAATATATATAAAAGCGTCATTTTTTAACCGATAAAATTAAAAATATTCCGTTAATTAAGTACCAAATTGTAGATTTTTGATTACAAACAATCCAATCACTCACACTTTTAAACAATAATGATTAATTTTATTAAATATGATTAAAAAACAAAGATAAGCAACTAACGACTTATCTTTATTTTGTGAAAATAAACAGAAATTATTTTTAATCGACAATTAAAATTATCTTACACAATTTCAATAAAAGAATTACTTTCAAACAAATATAGTTTTGTAGAAACGACCTTGACTTTTAAACCACTAGAAACGGCTTGCTTGTACACTTCTAGTTGAAGGCTATAGGCATTAATTAATTTGGCTACATCTTTAGTACGATTGGTCTTAAAATCTATAAGTATGGCTTCATTACCATTAATCAATATTAAATCCACTACACCTTGGATTAATACATCTTGTGGATTATCACTTTCTTCTACAATATCGCTATATCTAGTCTTATATAAAAATTGTTGTTCTTTAAGTATTCTTGTACTATCAGATATTAACTTACTTACATTTTGTTTTGCTCGATAAATTTTTTCTACATCTATATACTTCATTGTTTCATCATCAATATCTGATACAGCATGCAAACGAGAAATTATATCATTAATTTGTTGGATATTTTCATTATAGTTAAGTGACTGCATTATCTTGTGATAAGCATTACCAATTTTTAATGACAAATTATCTTTTTCATTAAAAGTAACTTTTAAATTAAGTTCACTATCGTAAGTATAATCATCTTCCTTCATCAAACCCGTAACACTGGTTTTTGTTGCAAGTTTATCTTCTACTTTAGGTACAACTCTTTTAAAATTATCACTCAACTTATTTACTACCGACTTATCTTCTCCATTAATAATAACATCATTATGTACTACAGTAATCGTATCAGCAATATCAGCAATATTGGTAATATTTACTTTCGCAACACTATCTTTATTGATATTAACATCAAATACGGCAAGTCGATTGTTAAGTCCATTAAACGCATTAGAATCAAAGCCTTTAAAAATTAAATCAAGGAAACACTTGGATTCAATAACCGGCTGTGAACATAATCTGGAGATATTATCAAAATTATAACAGCCTGTCATATATAACATATTCTTTGCTCTAGTTAATGAAACATAAAGCAGACGAATTTGCTCTTCTTGTTCTTGGTGTATCTTAAACATAACATTGGCTTGTTTCTGTAAACTTAAATGTTCGGTATGAGTGTCACTATCTCTATAATGTATACCTAATCCATATTCATTGGTTAAAACTACATTATCTCTAGCAGAATTAGTATTAAACGATTTACCTAAATTACTTAATATTACACACGGATATTCAAGCCCTTTGGATTTATGCATAGTCAATATCTTTACCGCATTTTCCCCTGATTCTACATTGATTAAGAAATCGTCTTTATTGGATACCGAATCAAGAAATTCTAGACACTTTGAAACATTATATTTAAATCCGTCATTATTAAGTAAATGCAAAAATAAGTCTATATTTTCCACTCTTTCTTGTCCATTAGGAAGACTTAAATAATAATCAAATAATTGATATTTTATAACCATATCAAGAATAGTCTGATAAATGCTATTAAATTTCAAATTATATCTTAACTCGTTAAGAAATGCATTATATTCTTTTAATTTGGCAACAACTATACTGTTTTTGCCAGAAACTATATATTCGTTAATACAATCATAAAATGAATAACAACTGGTTTCGGTACGTATTATGCTTAATTGTTCATATGTTAAATTGATAATAGGACTAGTCAATACATTGCATATATCAACATCAGAATCACTATTACCTAGAAGTTTAATTACACTATACAATAGATTAATTTCTATAGTATTAAACAACTGTTGTTTAATAGTAGTACTTACAGGAATATTATGGTCTTTTAATACTTTATATAATGTAGTTAAATAACCTTTAGCATCTCTAACCAAAATAGCAATATCTTTATAATCTAGTTGTCGAGTTACTTTATTATATCCATCATAATAATCTGTACCATACACATCTTTTATAATACCCGCTGCAACCACCGCTTCGGCTCTGTCTTTTTCTAATTCTTGCGATTGATCTTCGTTATCTTCATTATCATTAGGGGTAGTATTATTAGATGTGGTATTTTTTTTCTTATTAACATTAATAAGTCTCAATTCAACTTTCCCGCTATTATTACTACCGCATACAAGTCTTGCATCTTTTTCATAATCTATACCTACAGTATCATTGGTGATAGTCTTATCAAAACACATATTAACAAAATCTACTATGGCTTTTCCGCATCTATAATTAGTGTTAAGAAGAATTAAGTTATTACTTTTCTGTGATAAATATTTATTGTATTTAGACAAGAATATTTCTGGCATACACTGCCTAAAAGCATAAATACTTTGTTTAACATCACCTATCATATTAAGGTTATCGCCACTACTTAATCTTAATAATATATCTTCCTGTATTTGGTTAATATCTTGATATTCATCTACAAATATGTATTTATAATGTTCACGAAGTTCGGATTGAATAACAGGATTATCCAAGATTAAGTAAGCATATTTTTGTAAATCAGCGAAGTCCAATTTACCAACATCTAATTTAAGTTGTTTAAACTCATCACTTACTTTTAAAGCAACTTCCATAAGTTTTTCATAGAACTGTTTAAGTCCAGCAGTATGTGTTTTAAAACTTTCACTAGTTACACTAGAATATTTTTTCTTGAAATTAGTATTTATCGTTGTCTTAAACACATTAACAATTTTGCCTATGCTATCATATGCGTCTAGGTCTTCAATTTCTTTAGGCTCAGATCGTCTTGGATATTTAATATTCTCGAGTTGTAAGTTAAATTCAACAACACTTCTAGTATCTACAAGTGGACTAATTTGGGCAATAAAAGCATCTATAAAGTCATTGATTTTTTCACTAACAACAATCTTTTTATAACCCGCCAATTTATTAACAATGTCTACAACATATTTATGATAATAGTCAATAATATATTTTGCACATATATTAGTATATATATCATCATTAAGACAATCTTTAAGACAAAAATTAATATATTGTTTTGGGTCGCTTTTTTCAGTAAGATAATAGTAAATTTTTGTAATAATATCTTTTAACTTTTGACTATTACGTTTATCGTTAACACTTTCATAAAGATTATAAAAACTCATATCTCCACTAACAATATATTGTTCTATAACTTTATCTAAAGCAAGGTTAAACAAATTGGCACTTTCTTCTTGATTAAGAATAGAAAAACTTGGTTCAACATTCACTTCATAAAAATATTTTGATACTAGTCTTTTGCACACCGAGTGAAGTGTACCAATATCTGCAGTAGCAATACCAAATAGTTGTTCGTAATAATAATCAAGTTCGCTAGAACTATAATTTCTTTCTTTTATCTTTTCTTGAAGTTTTAGATACAATTTTTGTTTCATTTCACTTGCTGCGGCTTCAGTATAAGTTACCACTAGCAAATTGTCTACTGGTACTTTTTTATCAAGTATTAAGTATGTTAACTTCTCAATCATCGTAGTTGTTTTTCCACTACCCGCTGATGCAGATACAAGCACATCATGGTTAAGTGCATCTACGAAAGATTGTTGTTCTTTAGATAGATCCATTATTTTTTAACCCTTCTATATTTTTTATAGTTGGCTGGTCATTATATTTATTGCCACAGTCTTCACTAAATTTACATATACCTAAATATTTACAGTATTCACACGTTGTTTTACCATTAAGTTTTAATGGGTATGGACGAATATCGCCATCTTTAATATTCTTTACAGCATCAAGAACTTTGTTTAAAGTATATTCAATCAGATAATTAAAATCGTCAGGAGTTATTGCCATTTTTGCATTAACCTTTTCACCCTTTCTTGATACATTAACAACATAACTTTTAGTGTCGGCTTGATTTAACGACTTATCAATTTTTAATATATCTTCAAAATTAGAAGAAATAACACCTTTAAGTTTGTACAATTCTTCTTGATTATCACGTGAATAATCATTTTTAAGTGGCATATAAAAACTTCCTATAGGTTGTTTACCAGTTAAATGAGAAACTATATAAACATAAACCATTAATTGAAGTTTTTTACCACTTCCTATATCAGTATAATCACTAAACTCACTACCACCTGTTTTATAGTCAATAACTACAAAACTATCGTTATCAAAATCAACTCTATCAATAACACCTTCAAGTTTAATTTTGACTTGGTCATTACCAATTTCAAATCCATTACATCTTTTCTCTAACCACTCTGGTTTAAGTGATGATACATTGTGAATACGTAACAATGCTGTATTAATACGCAATATTTCTTTTCTCAAACTTTTTATATCATTAGCATTGTTGGGATTATACAACAAATACTGATAATTATTAGAAGACAGAATTTTATCAAACAATTCAAGTGAAAATTCGGTTAAACCATTATCGCCATTTTTAACTATATATTCAACCACCAATTTTACATATTCATGCAGTATGATACCATATACTCTACTATCGAACTGCGACTTGTCATTCTCTTTCAATTTAAGACCATGGTCAATAAAATGTTTAAATGGACAAGAATAATAACATTCAATCTCACTAACACTTACTTTATCAGTAGTCAAAAATAATTTATCGTTATTAAGATTGGACACATCGTTAATATAGTTAAGATTGTTAAAAATAGATTCAATATTATCTCCGCCATCAATCAATGCCGAATAAATATTGGAAGTATTAGACTTGATAACAGCCGAATTATCAGCCTGCATAGTTTTTAGATTTTTTATAAAATTCGTTTTGGCAACTTTAGCATTGGGATTGTTAAAGAAAAACCAATCTTTGTTAATTAATTCGTTTTGATAATCATGTTGTAGCACACTACCATTAACGACCTTTACTTTACTAAATATGCTACACATATTATTAATTACTTCGCTAGGCATATTCTTATCGCCACTCGCACTTACAGAGACATATGTCATAACTATATGTTCACAGTTAAGAATATTTTCGTATACTTTAAATTTACTACGTTTGTTAATCATATTAATGGTTGGCGATAAACGATAATTATTGGTAAGCAATCCTATATCTTGGTCAGTAATGATGCCTAAATCTATCTGCACCATAGGTACTTTGCCATCTTCAAGTCCCATCATAAAAGTATAAGATTTTTTAGTAATATAATTATTAATATCAGTAACAAACAAACTATCAGCCAATATAGGTGGCATGGTAACTGAAATATTTTCAAAATATGCTTTTATAATAGCAAACGCTTCTTTGGTATCTACCACATAATCACATAAGACATCTTTAAGTTCCTTAAACCCTTTATTAACTTTATTAACAATGTTGTTAAGTCGATTATATTCCAAAACATTGTTATGTAACTTAAATTCTTCACTTAAATTATTAAGATAGTTGTTAAAACCAAATTCTTCTGTAAACTGTTCTAATCTACAACAATAATCATTAATTGAATTACAGTCCTTCAAATCTTCTTTAAAAGCAGTTAATTTATCTAATACTAGATACACTTCTTCTAGTCCGGTAATATCAAAATTGTGGGGGCGAGAAAGAATAGTCGAATAATTAATACCCGTCTTTATAATCATATTCTCAAAACTATTAAGAACTTCAGTATTAAGTCCACTATAATAACGAAAGAAATTAAATAATTCCCTTTTATTAAAATTGGCATTAATAAGTTCGAATAAATCCGAATAAAATCTAACTAGCACAGAATCAGTAATCATTTGACTTTCATCAAAGAAATAAGGAATATTATAACTTAAAAATAATCTTTCAAGTACCGGTCTATAATCAGCAATATTGGGTACAACTATATTAATATCATTATAACCTATATTTTGATTAATAATTAATTCTTGTATTTTCTTTATTACAAACAAAGATTCGTCTTCTGGATTGTTAAATTTATACAATTGAATATTGTTAGGTTGGGTATCTGTACGTACAGGATTAATAGCAAACAAGTTATTACTTATAATTTTAAATTCGGATTGATAATTATCTTTACAATACACTCTATTATATTTATAGCCATTGATAGTACACAAATCTAAAAGATTAAGATATATATTATTAAGGAAAATATTTTTATTGTTTAATTCATCAATAAAATTAACTGCACAAGCAACATTAACACTAGCAGATTTTTTAATCAAAGCACTAATTATGTTGTACATCTGCGGAGTAAAGTCATCAAACCCAATAAAATAAAAATGTGTATTAGAAAAATCTTCACCTTTGATTAGATTAACAAGTAAATCTAATTTATTAAAACTATCAGTATAATCATTCTTTAAAAAGTTTTCGTAGCACTCATATACCAATTTTAAATCGTTAAGTTTTTGATTAAGATTATGACTTTTAGTATCTACATTTATTTTGTCTACAGGGACATTACAACTTTTAAACATAGAGATAGTATCAAACAATGTAGACGCAAAACCATTATAGTTAATCGCTTTTTTAATAGTAGTAAACTTATCTTTATTTTCCATAAGTATTTTTTTGATAAGTGCCACACATACAGGTTTGGTAAGTACACGAGTATTAATATTGTTGTTAATTACAATACGATTGGTGAATCTGGTTAATGTAGTAACTTCAATATCAAAAAAACACTTTTCGTCTAAAGCATCAAAAAGTTTTTGTTCTATTTGAAGAGTCATACGATCAGGAGTAAATATAACTTGTTTTGCTCCCTTATTCTCTTTCAAGGTATTAAAAATATAATTGTTACAGTTACTAACTGTTTTTGAATAGTATATATTAAGCAATTTGTTATCCTTTGTATACACATTATTAATGTGAAAATTGTTATAAAAAACACTAGTCACATATCCTAGTCATAGTATATCAAAATTAGCAAAGTCTTACAACAAACAACTGCCATAATTATACTCTTTCTTTAAGTTTTCTTAATTGTGACTCAAGATCAAGTACTCGTATAGAAGTAGATTGTAATTGACTTTGGTACAACGTAAGTTGTTGTTTATATTTTCTTTCAACTACTTTTTGTGTGTTGGACTTAACCAAATTGATTAAACCTATAAACAGATTTTTAATATCGTCATCAGTGAGTATATCAAAATTTCTATTTTTAAATCTAATAACTTTATTAACTGGACTTACCTTATACTTGCTTCCTTTATAATTCATACTTCTCTTTAAATATGTTAATTTCTTCACAAACTTTTTTACCATAATTTTACCTACATTATTTTCTATAATTGTAACCATATTGTGCTAGTTAAAAACCAAATAATATGAATATTTTTGTAGTATTTTCAATATTTATATAAAAAGATATTATGGAGCAATATGAGAGAATTTAATATACATTTTTATACCAACAATCCCTGCAACATATTTGTTAATGGCGAAATGTTGGGACTTATTGACAATAAAAGCAACTTTTTTATCGATATAGTATCATTTACTGACCAAATGGTTATTACTTGTGAACCTATATGCGAAGATAATACTATTCTACTTCCTTACTCTTTTAAGTTAAATTATATTAACAATACTTTACAATCAAGTTCAAGCAATACAACCATTGTACCATTCCCCAATAACAACTATGATGTTATATTAGATTTTAAAATGGTTATGGTTAATAATAAGTCAACTTTACTTTCTAAAAAGATAGATAACTACACCATACTCACCATGGTAGACACTATAAGTACATTATCAATATTTTTAGATAATAAAAACTTGTACACATGCAAATATGCTAATTTATGCAATCTTGAATATGAAAAATATAAGGACTTATTAATAATCACTGGTGATTCAAACCAATCAAAATTATTGATATGCTATGACACTATTGATAACAAAATATTATTAAGTGATACATACAGCAATATAGAAAAAAACAAGGATTATATTAAAGCATTAAAATGCCCTAACTTGACTTTACTTACTGGTACAGTTTACAGTCTTAATTTAAGTAACAAAGAAATAGAGAACTATCAAGTATACCTAGACAACTACAAAGCAACTACACACCCTAGCCTTATACCTTATAGTTTTTTAGAAGCAGTTCAAAACCAGAACTATAAATTAGCCGAAGGTTACATAGATAAAAATTTAATCCAGGCAGACGAAACCAAATTTAAACAATATTTTGGGGACATAAATAAGATATATTACAATTGTTATAATTTAGATAAAAATAAAGTAAATTACACTATATACACTGATAAATATCACAATTATAATTTTTATATTAATCAAGATAAAATAATAGAAATAGAAGAAAACCAATTAAATTAAAACTAAATAGAAAAAATCCCTTATTTAAAATGTTGTTAATTCTTATATTTTCTTGTATAATAAATATGTAAATATTAATATATTTACAATAATAAAAAGGGATTAAAAATTATGAAACTAGAAGTAAAAATAGTTTTGGCGGTTGTGGCAATACTAATTATATTACTTTTAATTGTATTAAGTAGCCGTACCAGAATCAGAAAAGTTTATAAAAGATATATGGGTGTAGGCAATCAAGCCAATCTTACGGGAAGTCAGTTTGCAAGTATAGCAATCGAACAATTGGATTTAGATATAGGTCTAGCAGTTACTGATGGCGAACTTACAGACGCATACTCTCCTAAAGATAAGGTATTAATTATGAGTCGTGATGTATGCAACAATGCTAGTTTATCTTCATTAACAATTGTAGCACATGAATTGGGTCACGCATTGCAACAAAAGAAGAATGATCGTATGTTCGGTCTTTCACAAATTGTAGGAAGAATTAATAGATTTATATCTAAACTATTTATGCCGATACTTATTGCTGGTATTATTACCCTATTCTTTAATATGAATTTAGGTATAAACTTATTATGGACTTCTTTAGCAATTTTCTTATTTAATATATTTGATAAACTAATCACTATACCAGTAGAATACAATGCTAGTCATCGTGGATTGTGGTATTTAAAAGAATATCATTATTTATCTGCTAACGAGTATGGCAAAGCAAAAAAACTTCTTGGTATAGCAGCCCAAACTTATATAGCATCTTTATTCGATGGAATTATAATTTTTGGTAGTAAACTAAACAGACTTTTCAATAGAAAATCTAAAAAACGTACAAGGAGATAAAATTTATGTGGGAACTATATTGGGAATATTATGTAATGGGTATAATACTTTTACCTGCAATTTTACTAGCACTTTACGCACAAATTAAAGTATCTACCACTTATTCAAAATATTCATCAGAATTAAGTAAAAAAGGTATGAAATCAAAAGACTTGGCACGATTACTTTTAGATTGTGCCGATTTACAAGATGTACAAGTTATTAAAGTAAATGGTCAACTTACTGATTATTATGACCACAAACACAGAACAGTAGCATTAAGTTCAAGCAGTTATGATAGTAGTTCGATATCTGCACTGGGTGTTACAGCCCATGAAGTAGGTCATGCTCTTCAATACAAAAACAATTATTTACCTATTAAAATACGTTCGGTAATAATACCTATAGTTAACATATGGTCAAAATTACTATGGCCACTAGTACTTTTAGGTATCATATTAAACTTCGCAGTATTGCCTACAAGCGTTGCTGGTAAAGTATTAATGTGGATAGGTATAGGATTCTTTGGATTAATCGCATTGCTAGATGCAATAACACTTCCAGTAGAATACAATGCTAGTAATAGAGCATTAAAAATATTAGAGCAATCTGAAATTCTAGACAAAGAAGAAACTGAAAAGGCAAAAAAAGTATTAATGGCTGCTGCCCTAACCTATGTGGCAAGTTTGGTCAATAGTTTACTTAACTTATTAAGATTTATTCTAGTATTTGCTATGCATTCGAAAAAAAGAGATTAATAAAAAAACACATTAAGCATAAACAACTTAATGTGTTTTTTTATTTTCTTATTATAAGAATATTTTTTACTATTATTAATGCAATCATCTAAAATATTTTTAATTAACTATAGTATCTAAATTATTAACCCGATAATTTATTCTTTATCTTCAAGCATAGCGGTAGAACAATAGGCTTTTGTACTATTACGTTGAACAGTAATGCCATTGGCACAACAATTGCCATCTTCATTAAACAAACAATGTCGTGCATTACAATTAATATCAACATCTTGATTATGTCTAAATGCATGATATTCAGGAGCAATCTCAAACATAGTACGACTAACATTTTGACGTTGTTCACTGCTTAAATTATTGTTTTTTTCATATGTTGCACAATTAAGATTATGTTTAATATCTATTCCCTTTGCTTCACAACTAAATTTGTTGTTATGCACACAATCCAGTTTTTTACATTTTAAATCCATATATATCTCCTTTGTTTTCTTATAGTATCTGTAAAAATATTAAATTTAAAACATAATAAATTGACAAAATATGTTATTTCATTTAAACTTTTTATATAAATAAAATAAAAGGAAGTTATTATGAAAGTTATTTTATTAAAAGATGTAAAAGGTACTGGTAAAAAAGGTGAAGTTGTTAATGTAGCAGACGGATATGGTAGCAATTATCTTATCCCTAACAAATTAGCAAAAGTTGCCAATGCAACCAATCTTAACCTTGCCACACAAGAAAAAGCAAGCGAACAACACAAACAAGAACTTATGTTACAAGCAGCAAAAGATTTAAAAGAAAAAATAAATAATCTAGATGTCGTACTTAATATCAAATGCGGAGAAAATGGTAAAACTTTTGGAAGTATCTCCAATAAAGAAATTGCTGAAAAATTATCTAGCATGGGATATGATATAGATAAGAAAAAGATTGAATTTAATCCAGTTAAATCTATCGGATTATTTGATGTAAAAGTAAAACTACACCCAAGTGTTGTGGCTACAATCAAATTAGAAATAAAACCACTATAAAACATAATTAGTTAGTTAAAAAATCTCCAATTTTTGGAGATTTTTTTTATGCAAATATAATAAGTACTTATATTTTATTTATAGATTAAATAATAAAGTAATGATTAAAACTATACATAAACTATGTGATGTTGATTTACTTACAATGCTCATAAATCAAATTGCTATCAAAATTCCACGATAAATCGTGGCATCACAGTTTGAATAAACATTAGTTATACGAAAATATTGCTTCGCACTGCTTTCGTCTAACTTCCGATAATATAAATATAATGCAAAAACACACTCCATATTGTATTAACTTAATTGCTTTTATACTAAAATATATACAACAACAAAAAAAGACATGCATTTGCACGTCTTTTTTAATCACACATTATATCCCGAATAGTTTAAATTACTTAAGTTCTACAGTAGCGCCAGCTTCTTTAAGTTTAGCTTCCATAGCTTTAGCTTCTTCAGCAGGAACGTTTTCTTTAATTGTAGAAGGAGCACCATCTACAAGTGCTTTTGCTTCGCCAAGACCAAGACCAGTAAGATCTTTAACAGCCTTAATAACTCCAAGTTTAGCAGCACCAGCATCTTTTAATACAACTGTGAATTCGGTTTTTTCTTCAGCAGCAGCGGCAGCAGCACCAGCAGCAGGGCCAGCAACCATTTGAGCAGCAGCACTAACGCCAAATTCTTCTTCTAATTTTTTAACTAATTCGCTAACTTCCATAACAGTTAACTTTTTGATTTCTTCAACTAAATTTTCTAAATTTGCCATTTTAATTTTCCTCCAATAATTATTAAATTAAACTAAATTAATTTCCTTTCTTTGCGATTTCATTTAAAGCACGTGCAAGACTTGATACAGGTCCTTGTAAAACACCAAGTAACATAGCCACCAAAACTTCTTTTGTAGGAATTTTTGAAAGTGCTTCAATTTCTTGTTTAGATGCTAACTTACCGTTAACATAACCAAACTTAACGTCCATCTTCTTAATGTCAGAAATTGTGTTACAAATAACTTTTGCAGCAGAAACTTCGTCATTAGCAAAAGCAACACTTGTAGTACCTTCTAACATTGTTGGGTCGAAATCAGTTATACCACATTCATTAAGTGCTCTAACTAATAGACGGTTTTTGTATACTTTGTATGTTACACCAGTTTCAGTGCATTGTTTACGAAGTTTAGTATCTTCAGCAACATTAATACCTTTGTAGTCTACAAAAACAATACTAGTAGCATTATGAATGTTATTTTTGATTTCTTCTACTAATTGCTTTTTTACTTCTATAGCCTTCATTAAAAATCCTCCTTTAAACTTTTCGTGTTTGTTTTATAAAAACTTTATTTTTTCGACTAATATGTCGAATAATGTGTGAGGATTTAAAAAAACTCTTTCGCCACATAGAGTAAACGAAAGAGTTTTGAATATACATATAAAAAACTATTTGTTTACCTCGGCAAGATTTACTTTATACTTGCTGTCTTTGGCAAGACTTCTTTTAAAAACCGATAGTAGTATATATTATTTTGTATACAATGTCAACAATTATTTTCTAAAAATTGCCTAAATAATTTACCAATATAATATATTATGTTACACTTAACTATAGGAAGTTTAATTATGGTTAAAAGGGTTATAGCAGGATTATTTATTTTAATATGTTCAGTCGCTTTAACGTGTGGTTGTGATGACAACAAAAACAAAAAACAACTCGCATCAATTGATGATTCTGTGGGTAATTTAACCATTTTTTCTTTAACACAATCTAATAAAGATACTCTGCCCTTGCTATTGAATCTAGGACATAGTTTCATAACTATAGAGAACACTTCTTCCGATAATATGACAATAGGCAACTACGAACTTACACCTAATGAAACTATATGTATAGGAACATGGAGTATATCCAATCATTTTGGTGTATGGTACAATGTAGAGTCCAATTATAATAGCAAATATAATCGTTATGATGGTAGAATCTCACTTACAAAAGAAATCTCTAGTAATGACATAACCACTATTACTACCTTTATTGCAAAACATAACTACTGGAATCCATTTAGAAATTGTTCATATTTTGCATTAAATCTGTGGAATTCAGTGGCAGATAGCAATGAAAAACTTAAAAAACCAATTATTTACTCTCCTACCCATGTTACACAAGAAATTAAAAAGTTTAACAATTATGAATATAACAGACCGCTGCCTACAAATAGCAATATGGGATATTATTCTAACGCAAAATTTGTAAGTTTTAATATGAAAGGAGAAGATAAGTATGTTTAGAAAAATAACATTTATAATTCTCTTAATTATTGACATATACCTTATTTATAGTGCAATAGGTTATGCTATTATGGGCAATAATTGTCCAGAAATAGTTGGTGAACAAAAATCAATATTTATGGGTAATTATATTATGAGTATAATATTTGGGAGTATAGGAATAATGCTCACAATTGTACTTATAATTTTGGGAATAAAAACGTATAAAAAGAAAAAACAATAGATGGTCGTATAACCATCTATTATTTTTTATGATTTATTATTAATCAAATACATTATTACGAATAAAAATATATGGTAAATCACTAATATATAGCAATTTAAGCCCCAAATTGGCCATATAACGTCATATTTAACTTTAATCTATAACTTATATTAGTAAAACATATAATGACGTAAAATAACCCTAATTTTTAGATGCAATCACTCGGAAACAAGCACAACGTTAGTTGTATTTGTGTAGAAGTGATTAGCATCGCAATTTACGTGATTTCGTGCTTACACTTAAGCACGTTGTCCAAATCCCTTTGGACAACAAAAAAAAGAGCATACTGCTCTTTTTATATACTTTACTACTCGTACAGGCTTACATAATATTGGCTTATTATATCAACCGCGACCATTAATTTAGATGCAATCACTTGGAAACAAGCACAACGCTAGTTGTATTTGTGTAGAAGTGATTAGCATCGCAATTTACGTGATTTTGTGCTTACACTTAAGCACGTTGTCCAAACACCTTTGGACAACAAAAAAAGAGCAATATGCTCTTTTTTTAAATCACGTAAATTACATTACCTTATAATCAACTTTGATTCCAGGTCCCATAGTAGAACTTACTGAAACTGACTTGATATATTGACCTTTAGCGGCTTGTGGTTTAGCCTTAACGATGGCGTCCATAAGTGTGTTAAAGTTTTCAAGTAATTTTTGAGTACCAAAACTCTTTTTACCAATCATAACGTGTACAATGTTAGACTTATCTAGTCTATATTCAACTTTACCAGCCTTAACATCAGCAATAGCCTTTGTTACGTCTGTAGTTACTGTACCACTCTTTGGGTTAGGCATTAAGCCCTTTGGTCCTAAAACTTTTGCTATTCTACCAATAACTGGCATCATATCTGGAGTTGTGATACATACGTCAAAATCCAACCAACCTTGTTGAATTTTAGCGATCATTTCTTCTGCTCCAACATAGTCTGCACCTGCTTTAGTAGCAGCATCTGCATGGTCACCTTTAGCGATAACCAATACTTTAACACTTCTACCAGTACCGTTAGGAAGAACAACTGTTCCTCTAACTTGTTGGTCTGCGTTACGTCCATCAACACCAAGTTTGATGTGAAGTTCAACGGTTTCGTCAAACTTTGCGCTTGCTGTTTTTTCACACAAATCTAATGCTTCTTGTGGAGTATATAGAGTTGTACGATTAACAAGTTTAGCACTTTCTAAATATCTTTTACCTTTCATAATTTCCTCCTTGTGGTTATACCGAATAAATTAAAAATTTTTTACTCTCCCACTTATTCAATAACGGTTACGCCCATACTTCTGCAAGTACCTTCAATCATGCTCATAGCACTTTCAATAGTTTTTGCATTTAAGTCAGGCATTTTTAATGTAGCAATTTCTTTAATTTGTGCTTTAGTAATAGATGCAACTTTATTCTTAATAGAGTTAGCAGAACCGCTTTCAATTCCGCAAGCCTTTTTAATAAGAACTGCTGCAGGTGGTGTCTTTAACACAAAACTAAAAGATCTATCAGCGTAAATAGTAATTACAACTGGAATAACATAACCTACTTGGTTGGCTGTCTTTTCGTTAAATTCTTTAGTGAATGCTGCGATATTAATACCGTGTGGTCCTAAAGAAGATCCAACTGGTGGGCCACTTGTAGCCTTACCTGCTTGTAATTGCAATTTAACAACTGCATTAACTTTTTTATTTGCTGCTGTCATATTTTCCTCCTGCCATATCTGGCCTATGTGGTTATTAACAAAACGCATAACAAAAATTTACGTTTCTCCCACTATATTTTAAATAAGTAATTAACTTATAAAAAATCAAAAATTAATCAACTAATTTTTTAACTTGGTCTAGTCCCAAATCAACTGGGGTTTCTCTACCAAACATTTCTACGATAACACGACACTTATTGGCTTGATTATCAATACCTACTACAGTACCAACAAAGCCGTTAAGTGGTCCATCTAGAACTTCTACCTTATCATTCTCACGTAGGTCTGTATTAACCATAACAACTTTTTCAAGATGCATTTTTAATGTCTCTTCATCAGTTAATGGTAATGGACGACCTTTTGGTCCAACGAAACCAGTAATACCCCTTGTACGGGTAACTGCATGCCATATATCATCGCCATATATCATCTTAACATATACATAGCCTGGCATTAGTCTTCTAGATACAACTTTACGTTTACCATTTTTTTCTTCAACAACATCTTCCATAGGGATAACAATGTCAAAGATACGTTCCTGTAAATTGTATTTATCAATAACAATTTCCAAGTTTTCTTTGGCTACGTTTTCATAGCCAGAGAATGTGTGCAAAACATACCATTTTGCTTCTTTTCTAGCATTTTCAATTCTAATCTGTTCTTCAGAAAGTTCTTGTGGTTGGGTTGGGTTGTTTGTTAATTGTGTATCAGAATCTACAGTATTAGATTCTTCAACTGGCATAGTGTCTGGAGTATTTTCAACTTCCATAGTTTCTACATTTTCAGTATCAACTTCGGTTAAGTCTTTTTCGTCTTCCATACTACTAACCTGGGATTAGATTATATAGCATTGATAATAATTTATCAATACCAAACAAAACTAAAGTACAAACAACAACCACTGTTATAACTATACCTGTATTTTTACATACAGTACCGAAACTAGGCCAACTTACTTTCTTTAATTCTGACCAAGTTTCTTTAGTCTTTGTAACTACCGGATTAGGACCTTTCGATTTCTTTTTAGAATTCTTTTTTGCTGGTTTAGAAGGTTTAACGTCTTTAGAGTTTTTAGGCTCGTCAGGGGTAACTACTTCTACCTCAACATTTTCATTTTCTTTATTTGCCATATTTGTTCCTCTCTAAAAACTATTTTGTTTCTTTATGAAGAGTTGTCTTTTTACAGAATTTGCAATATTTTTTGAATTCGATTCTGTTAGGGTCATTCTTTTTATTCTTTTGTGTTGCATAATTACGATTTTTGCATTCTGTACATTCAAGTATAATATTTTCTCTCATTGTTGGCCTCCAACTAATAATTTACGCTTAAAAAAATAGAGCGGAATGCTCTATTTAATTATTAACTACAAGTATTATAATATATTAGATTAATATTTGCAAGTACTTTTGTTAAATTTAACTATATCAAATCGCTATTTTTGTAATTTTTTATACCCAAGTACAACAATACTGCTGGTACAACAAACCAAATAGCAAAACTATAGTAATTAATCACTCCGTAGCCACTACCTACAATGTCACTAAATGTAACTGACAATGGAGATAAGCACTGGAATAATTTAAGAAGTGTGCCACTTAAAGTTAGACTTGCAAAGGTATAGAATACCAAAACAATAAGCATAGCATATATAATATTAAATTTACGTTTACCTAATAATGCTAATGCAAAACTAAATACGCCTATCTGAATAGTAGCGACAATAGTAAATAAATAATATCCTAGGAAATTGATAAACTTAAATTGTCCATTACCCCAAATAAGTAATGCAATTAAGCCAAATAATGCACATACAGTATTAAATATAACAAGGTTAATAACAAGTCTTAAAAGTTTATTAAGTACGATTTTTGTACGGCTTGCATTCTGGGTATAAAGCAACTCATAACTACCATCTTTAAAGTTGTTATTGATTAATTTACAACCTAGTCCGGCTGCATACAAGCCACCAAAGAATGCCCATACTTGGGCTGCTTGGGCACTAAAATATGTACCAATACTCATATTGCCCAATACTTCTAGAATTTCTTTTATAGATTGGTCACCATCAAAATATTTTAATAATCCATTTAGAATATTATCCATGTATGGGAACAAGGCTATATTTATAAACAATAGAACTGAAGCAATCAAACTAATAAATATTAATGCTTTATAATTTAATTTACGTTCTAACCTAAATAATGGCGATAATTTGGTTGTTTTTTCATGTCTTATATCACTTAATTTCATCTTACATACCCCCATTATTCATAGAAATGAAGAAACATTTCTTCAAGTCCCGCATCTTCAATACTAATATTGGTTACATCTATACTGTTAAGATATTTAACCAATTTTTTCATTTCGCCATTGTAATTAAACTTAATGTAATTATTCTCTCTCCTTACATTGCTTACACCGCTTAATGTAATCTCTGGAGATGAATAGTCTGTTTCGATAGTAACAATCTTTAATCTCTTTGTCTTTAATTGTTCCATCTCTTCTATAGCAATTATCTTACCAGCCTTTATTATAGCCACTCTATCACACAATCTTTGAATATCAGTAAGTGTATGTGAAGAAATAAGTATACTTGCACCACGTTTTTTCTCTTCGTCCATAAGTTCAAAGAATTTAAGTTTGATTAATGGATCAAGTCCAAAAGTAGGTTCGTCCAATACAATAAGTTTTGGACTCGATAAAAGTGCCATAACGATACACATTTTCTTTTTATTACCTAAAGATAATTCGCTGGCTTTTCTAGTTAAATTAAGTTCTAGTTTTGTAGCCAAATAATCTATACGGTCATAACTAACCTTTTTCATATCTGCTACAAATTTTAAGTTTTCGGCAACAGTTAAATTGGGGAAGAAACTTGGTTCGCCACCAGCATAGCCCAATTCGACACGAGCGGTATCCCCTTCTTTAAATGCATTGCGATTAATTATAGCAACTTCGCCACTGTCTGGTTTTAGAAGTCCTACTATTGCACGTATGGTAGTAGTTTTACCAGCACCATTAGGCCCTATAAAACCTACAATTTCGCCTTCTTTAACATTAAAGGTTACGTCTTCGACACCCACATTCTTGCCATAGTATTTCTTTAAATTATTTACTTCGCAAGGTATCATAATTACTCCTTAATAATAAATATTTAATATATCATATATATGATACTATATTTTTTATGCTTTTGCAATAATTGTTAAAAATTATCTTAAACTTTGTTAAGATACAACCATATAATCACTAGTAAAAATTGTTGATTAATTTACATATTTTTTTCAAGTTGGGTCTTTACAAATCATATATTTATGATATACTATTACTGATAAAATTAGAGAGGTGTTGTGATGGCAACTTATGCTGAAATAGAAAATAGAAGAAAACGCAAGCACTATATAACATATGAATATAAAAAAATGGGTGAATCCTACAAGGATGAATACAATATTGACCTTAACGTTGCAAAATATCTTGTAATAAATATTGATACAGATGCAGATAAATCCAAAATCTTAACAGAGAATGCTGAAAACCATGTATATAGCAAAATGGATTTTGTTCCACAACCAAGTTTTAAGACAGTAGAAACCATATTGAAACAACACAATATGTCACAAAACATTATAGATTATTTCAAATGCAATATGTCGATTGGTAATGGAATTGAAGACACTGTATGTAAAAACTTATTATCCGCAATGGGTAATCATGACTTTCAGACAATACTTAATGACCTTGGTCCAGCATGCAGAGATAAGGCAAAAATGTCAGAAATGTTACAAACTTTAACCGAACAAGCCAATGCTGCCGCAATTAATGGATTATTTTCAAAACTATTCCAAAAAGTAAGTCTCGTAGGTGCAACATCTAAAGGAGATTTCAATAAAATATCCCCTACAATAGTGAACTATATAACTAATTTATATAAAAGAATTGTCTTTGGAGATAGCAAGAGACGTACAGCACCAATAGATATACCTAATGATCCTTCTAGAGTTTTTACATTAATTCCTAGACTAAACGAAGAAATGCGTAAGATTGATGCTAGGGGGTATCATGATTTATCAGACAAACAAATTATGGAAAATTTAATAATGCCATTTGAAACAATACTTAACAAAACTTTAGATCAACAAAAAGCAAATGGTAAAAGTAAAAAGTAAAAAGTAAAAAACACACATAGTAATTAATACTATGTGTGTTTTATTCTATTATAACTTAAAAAATCTCCATATGGAGATTTTTTTAGTTAAATTTTACCATATACAATTGCATCATAAACTGAACCAGAAAGTGCATTAAAATTATCCACTGAAAGAGTACCATAATTTTTAATAGTACCATCTCTAAATCTTTCCATAAAATTCTTAACAATTTTACCATCTTTTTCAACAAGTGTATAGGTAAATAGACGTACTTCATCTGGCTTTAAAGCAACAGAAACAAATGAGGAATCACCAACTCTATTAACAAATTTAGGGTTGTATCCAACACATAATATTAAATATTCAGTTGAAGTATCATCATACATATATGTATCAACAGGCGGATGAATTACTTTTACATTAGCACCTTCCATAATACGTAAAGATAGTCCTTCATAACATATACTGAAATTTTTATGATCTTGATTTGTTAAACTGTAAAATGATTCTTTATACTCGTCAAAATAAGTGAAGAAATTATTAATTATTAATTGATTATATGTCATATGTTATTCTCCTATATTTTTCAAATAAGTAAATTGAATTTTTATATTTATGTTAAAAGTTCACTATATTTCACAGGTTTTGATTTCAACTTATTCTCCTGACTACATTCTTCAGTACTACCTGGATTATTTGTTGGACCACCTATTGCATCTTTAGTTAATGGAGTCTTTCCCCCAGCAACAGCATATGGATTATTAACTGAAGTTGGAGCATTGTTAGATGCTTCATTATTATTATTACCCTTTGTAGAAGCATGTGTAGTTTCTTTAGATGGTGAAAAATCTCTAACAATTGAAGGTTCTGATTTTCTTGATGGTATATCAACTTTAGTAGTAGCACTAGATTGGTTACCACTAACAATACCTTGTCCCATACCACTATCTTTAGTTTTTACCTTGGTAGCAATATCTTTAAGTTTATCTTTAATATTATTAGCCACTTGTTCTTGGTTGGCTTCTTTAACAACCACATCTTCGTCACTCTTTCTAGCAAGATTGACATCGTGTAAAGGTTCGGCTAAAGAGTCTTTCATACGTTTTGGCACTGCATCAAGAACTTTTTTCTTTGCTGTCTCATCTATACGAGCCGCACCAGCAATAAATATACCCAAAATAGGAAGCAAACGTTGTTTGAAATCTTTTTCTTGTTCGGCATATTCGTCAAGTCCATACAAATCTTCAAATGCTTTATCTAACAACTCATTCATTGCTTTATAGTTAACTACTTTTTTAGATTTTTTATCTAGCAAAAAGAAGTCTGATATATTGTTAAATTCATTATTAAAAATTTCTAGAATCTTTTTTGTGTATGGATTATTCATAGTCTTAAGCAAGTTAACACGTTGAGTAAAGAAGTCTTCATACATAATATTGTAACTATCTGCACTTAAGTTGTCCAAATATCCCAACAACACATTACGTTTTGCTATATATTGGTCATCAACATCTTTACGTTCTTGTCCAGAATCATCTTCATTAATAGTAACATTAAATTTCTTTAATGCTCTATCAACAAAGTCAGGAGTTATCTCACTAGTAAATTTACTAATAGGTGTCTTGATAACATTAACCATACGACCACCTTGTTTAGGCACTCCTTCTAATACACACAACTCGGCAACTGCAAGTTGACTTGCAGTATTCTTTTTAAAAGAAATTTCAAAGTCTATAGTCTGACCACTACTAGTTTTAGTAGAACAAAAAATATCGTTATTATAGGATTCTTTTTTACTTTTAGTAAAGTCTACTAATTCTTGTGCAACTTTTTTATTAATAACATAAACACCTTTTGCGTTATAGTCACCAAAAAGTTTATTTTGGATAACATCTACTCTTTGAGTAGTATATTCGTCAAAGGTCTCTGCCCTTTTAAATTTTGGAGCCATATACATTCCCCCTACAATACTAATTATATTATATCAAATATCAAACATATTTACAATTATTAATTTGTTTTATTATAAAAAATTTGTTAACAAAAAAGCAATACCAATTTTTGCCAAATAAAGGCATTAATTAGTATTGCTTGGTAAGTACAAAATATACTTTAATATTTATATGTCAAAATCATCATATGATGGTTTTAAAGCCTTATCAACAGCAACAGCAAATGATTCAGGGCAAACAATGTCTAATTTATAAAGCGTAACTGATTTTTGATATAGTTTTTGTTCTATAACAAAATATTTAATATCACTCTTATCTTCTTCTTGAAAAATCTGTTTAAGTGCAAATACTCTAAAATTTTGTTGTTTGTCAATACATATAGCAATCATAAGACTATCTAGTTGTCTATTAACAAACTTATCTTCAAAGGTTACAATAGCCATAACATAATCCGGATTAGTAGGAATAGCATGTTGTACCGACTTAACAGGTAACTTAATGTTCTTTAAGCCATTTTTTAAGAATATTTCTTTAGAAATTTCATTTTCTAAAGCACTTTTTAATTTTTCAGTATTTACAAAGGTTTCGTTACAAAATTTGTTTTTGTCACAATATGTTAAACCTTTTAAAAATTCATTTACAAATAAATAATTATATGTCATTATACCCCCTAACCGCGACACATTGTCATGCCAGTATCACCTTTAATTCTTTCCATTTTTATTCTTAAATCATGTTGTGTCGCACGATCTACCACATCGATTAGATAAGCATCTTTAGAATTAACGTCATTTACTGCATTATTATAAGCCTGTTGATATATAGAAATATCAATTGCCACTGCAACAGAACCATTAAGCGGAGTTGGCATAGACCAATTAGAAGATCCTTTAATGTAATTAGTAAGATTAATATCATTATTAAATAATCTTGCGGATTCTACATAACTTGGACCGCTAGTTGTGGTCTCCTGCATCGTAGAATATCCACCCATAGTAGATACTGTCGAAGATGTACTTATACCACTGCTAGGTTTAGGACTAAAGGTAGTCTTTGGAGCAGATGCAGTATGCTGTTCAGTAGATGCACTAGGATCGCTTGAATAAGTTCTATCTGCATTTTCAAAATCTGTTTGGGTGGAAACAGTAGAAGTACTTTGACCATAACCCGGCATATTAACTGTATTAGAAGTTATAGTAGAAATATTAGAATACTGCGATGATTTTCTTGCAGTGCCACGCATTTCAGGTGTAACTTTCACGTCTCCAACTGGGAATTGAGATACAATACCATCAATAGGAGATTGGGATAATGAACCTTGAACTCGAGTTCCTGTCAACCTACCATTTCCCCAAAGCAATGCTCCATCATTATTTTTAAAAAATAAATCAGAATAACTTGGATTATCAGTCTGTATGCCAACACTAGTTTTACCTTTACTAGAATCATGTACAGCACCCAAGAAAGAATCAAATGTTGTAGAATCCACCTTGCCTGCTTCATACTTAATAACAACCTGACCATTTTGGTTAACACCTTTATTAGTAAAGTCATCAATTTCTCTAGAAAACCTTACACCAGATGGGCTATCTATATTAACCCCCAACAAATGAAAGAAATTATCTATATACTTACCGCTCATACCTGTATAATTTTCAATTGCTTCTTTTAATTTTACTAATGGAGATTTTGTTTTATCTTCAAACACTTTTTGGTCTCCACTATATTGTGGGCAAGTAGAATAGTATTCTACAGCATTATCAAGAACTTCATTCATTGCCTTATAGTTATAGCCAAGTTTATATTTTTTGTCTTTGAAAAACATAGCAGTAACTGGGTCAGAAATATCATTTCTTAACATATCTAAAAGGTCTTTTGAATATGTATTTTGACCACGTTTAAGAGTCTTAACTCTAGTATTATAGTATTCTTTATAGGCTTTATTGATTTCGTTGTAACTAACTTCATCAAGTTTTGCTAAAAAGTCTTTACGGCTATTAATATTATCTTCATCAATTTCTTTAACATCACGACCTTTATTACTTTCAGTCTCGACATTGTAATATTGAAGTGCCTTATCTCTAAAATCTTTTGTATCTTTATCTACATATTTAGCGATAGTAGTTTGAATAATATTAACAGATTTTCCACCTTGTTTTGCTACCCCTTCAAGTACTTCAAGAACAGCAATATCTTGCTTGTTTTTTGGGTTAGATTTAATAGAAATCTTAAAGTCAATTACATCGCCTTTAGCAGTTTTTGCAGTGCAAAAAATATCGGAATTATAACTTTCCTTTTCTTTCTTCTTTAGTTTAACTAATTCATTAGTAATACGTTGTTCGATAGTATATTCTCCATCAGAATTATAATCACCCAACAACTTGTTTTGAATGACATCAACATTCTCTGTAACATAGTTATCTAAAGATTTTGTTTTAGGCATCCTTTTAGCCATCGTTACTCACCTTATAAATATATTTTTTAATTTAAAATATTATAAAAAATTAGTATTTATTCATACTTTTAACTATGATACTACATAAAAAATTATTTGTAAAGACTTAAATCTAAAATAATTATTTTTGTCCTTTATTTCTGAATATTTATATTATTAAAAAACCGCCTAATAAAGGCATTTTTTATATTTATTAATCTGCAATAATACAATAAAAAATTTTACATTATATGACATTATTAGACCTATAAAATATCACTTAAAAATATGTTAATAGTTATCTCATTTTTTACACAATTTAGAATAATTTAAACTAGCAAAATTAATCAATTGTACGACTTTTTAACTACAATAAATCGCAGTCTAATTATATGTAGACGCAAATAAATATCCCCCAGTAGTGAAGTGAACCCCATTTTTGCACCGCAAAAATAAAAACCACTTCAAATTAAAATG
>ERZ808245.125-NODE-125-length-44392-cov-6.322688_pt1 | contig 44392 bp, 35 predicted proteins | sample MGYA00521243_ERZ808245 | MGnify/ENA primary metagenome ERZ808245 (study PRJEB31516, sample SAMN03275576) | gut metagenome | biome: mammalia-associated habitat; material: feces | host: Papio cynocephalus | place: Kenya | collected 2012-07-07 ... | reverse complement strand
TTCGCCCACATTTCACGCATCTCATGTGTACGACATCTTTGCAGTCATCGGCAGCAATGTACTCGTAGAACGCTTCCTGTGTTCCGCTTTTTGTATGCCGCCGGATCTGGTCGTCTGCCTCTAATTGGACGAGGTTCCGATATACGGCGCTGAGACTGATCTGCTCCGCTTTCAGCGCATCGGCGATCTGCCGGGCAGAGAAAAGCTCATCCGGATGCTGCCCCAAAAAGGCAAGCAGAGTTCGGCGCTGCTTTGTGTTGTAGCCAGGCATAAGGCGCCCTCCAATCTGCGAACCATTCGCAGATATTATAGCGCAAATCTTCCGTTTGTCAATATGAGAATCAATTTCATTTTCAAACCGATCTTTGAACATTGCCGCTGAAAAATTTTCTTGACATTCAAGACAACAATTTGTACGCTGAAATCGTATTACCTTACAGAAGGGGAAATAAACTATGCAGGGAGATTTTGAAGCGTTTTATCTGCGGCACTTCAAGGCCATCTACCGTGTCTGCTATGCTTTTATGAAAAACGCGCAGGACGCCGAGGACTGCACAGAGGATGCTTTTGTGAAAGCAATGACCTGCGATGTTGCCTTTGAAAACGAGCGGCACGAGCGCTCCTGGCTGACGACTACGGCGATGAATATCTGCAAGGATAAGCTCAAGCATTGGTGGCGGCAGAAGGTAACGGATCTTGACGAAGATACGGAACAAATCGCTGCCGAACCGGATGAAAAGCAGGAAGTCACGGAGGCGGTCATGGCTTTGCCGGTGAAATACAAGGAAGTCGTCTGGCTGCACTATTATGAGGGCTATCAGACGGATGAGATCGCGGAAATGCTGCACCGACCACCGGCGACGGTACGGGGGCAGCTGCGGGATGCCCGTGCGAAACTGAAACTCACATTAGGGGGTGAGGATGTATGAACGAAAATGAGATCAAGCAAGCATTTGACGAAATTGAGCCGGAGTCCGGTGCGCAGGAGCGGATGTACGCCAATATTTTGAAAAAAGCCGCCGCGCAAAGCGGCGAAAAGGCAGTGAAAAATGAACCCACACCCGCAAAGGTGATGCAGATGCCCGCCCGTCGTCCAACACCTCTTTGGAAGCGTTACGGCGCGCTGGCGGCCTGCCTTGTGCTGGTCTTAGGCGTAACGCTCGGATATCTGTATCCGCATTTTATTGGCGGCGATCCACCGAATGACCCCAATGTGATGGTCGGCTCGCCGTTCGAGGATGTGCAGGGCGCATCGGACTTTGAAAAGCTTGGCTTTTCCATCGACGCGCCGGAGGGTGCGGAGGATGCGGCCTACTGCATCCTGGACGGCGAGATCGCGCAGGTGGATTTTACGCTGGACGGTCACAGCTACCTCTACCGTGCGGCAAAACTTGACGGAGATTTTTCCGGCGCCAACGGCGAAGTTGTCGGCAGCGCGTCGTTGAACGCGGAATATGATGCTGTGCTGGACTGCCTCTCGCCGGAGATGTGGCGGGCGCATTGGAGCCGTGACGGCGTCAGCTACTATCTTTCCAATTTTGACGGTGTGAGTGAGGAAACGATCACCGCCGCAGCGGAGCTGCTGATGGGGCAAAACTGAATCGGGAAATGTGGAGTTTCGGAGGGCTTATCGCCCTCCGAAATTTTTCGTTTTTCTTTCCAACATTTCACCCTGCCGGATCGTATGGATAGATAGACGGGCGAGGGAGCGGCGTTTCCGGAGACGCTGCCCGCCGTCTCATAAAACAATTTAGATATCAAAGGAGCGATATTCATGAAACGTATTTTGACTTTTGCGCTGGCCCTTGTGATGGCGCTGTCCTTGGCGGCCTGCGGCGACAAGAAAGAAAACAAGGATGACCCCAATGTGACCATGACGGCGCAGGAGATATTGGACAGCCTGAAAGAGTCCCTTGGCAGCAGCTACACCAGTGACCAGGCGGAGACCGAGGACCGCATGAGCGGCTATTACGGTCTGGACATGAGCAAGATCGAAAGCTGGGCAGCGGAGAGCAATTCCAGCTCCAGCTTGAACATGGACTGTGCGGTGATCCTCAAGGCCAAGGACGGTTATGCCGAGGACGCTGCCGCGCTGCTTCAAGAGCGTTTTGACCAGACTTGCGACTACGCCCGGATGTACAACATGGATCTTCAGCGTGTGCTGCAGGGGCGCCTGTTCGTTAACGGCAATTATGTGGCGCTGATCGTGGAAGGTCAGCAGGGTGACTACGAAGCCAGCGAAGAGGCACAGGCAAATTTTGCGGCCGACGAGGCCGCTAAGGTGGACGAGGCGTGGAGCGGCATCTTTGGCTCCGCCGACAACAGCATCACGATCCCGGAGGATAACGGCAATAACGGTTTCAACTTTGGAGGCGATGATCCCGCCGAGGTAACTGACCCCGCTGAGGAAGAAGATCCCACCAAGGAAGACGAGCCTGCCAAAAAAGATGAACCCGCTAAGAAGGACGAGCCCAAAAAGGAAAAGACCGCCAGCGAGGTGCTGGACAGTCTCAAGAGTTCCCTTGGCAGCAGCTACACCAGCGACCAAGCGGAGACTGAGGACCGCATGAGCGGCTATTACGGTCTGGACATGAGCAAGATCGAAAGCTGGGCGGCGGAGAGCAATTCCAGCGCCAGCCTAAACATGGACTGCACGGTGATCCTCAAGGTCAAGGACGGCTACGCCGAGGACGCTGCCGCACTGCTCCAGAAGCGCTTTGACCAGACCTGCGATTATGCCCGGATGTACAACATGGATCTTCAGCGTGTGCTGCAGGCCCGCCTTTTCATCAGCGGGAACTATGTCGCCCTGATCATCGAGGGGCAGCAGCCGGACGATAACGCCAGTGCGGAAGAGCAGGCGAAGTTTGCCGCGGAGGAGGCTGCCAAAGTGGACAGTGCATGGAAGGCTCTTTTCGGCAGCGCCAACAATTCCATTGTCATTCCTGCTGAGAGCGAAACCAGTGAAGCCGGCAGCGAAAACAACGGCGGTTTGATCGGCGGCTGATCTCAATGGTATTTTCCAGCCTGACGTTTCTGCAATGCTTTCTGCCGCTGTGTCTGCTGGCGTACTTCCTCGTCCCGCAGAAATGGCGCAACGGTGTGCTGTTCGCGTTTAGCCTGCTGTTCTACGCCTGGGGCGAGCCGGTCTATGTGCTGTTGATGCTGTTCTCCACGGCGCTGGACTACACCTGCGGGCAGATGGTGGAGCGGCACCGGGGACAGCGGGGCGCGAAGCTCGCTCTGCTGGTGTCGGTGTGCGTCAACCTCGGCCTGCTGGGTGTGTTCAAATACAGCGGCTTCCTCGTCGGCACGGTCAATTCTCTGCTGGGTACGGCCATCCCCCAGCCGGACCTGCCCCTGCCCATCGGCATCAGCTTCTATACGTTCCAGACCATGAGCTATACCATTGATGTCTATCGCGGGGATGCGAAAGCACAGAAAAACATCATCAATTTTGGTGCCTATGTGACCCTGTTCCCCCAGCTCATCGCGGGCCCCATCGTCCGCTACCAGACGGTAGCGGACGAGCTGGAGCACCGGGACTGTACGGCTGACCTCTTTGCCGATGGTGTGAAACGCTTCACCTGCGGCATCGGGAAAAAGGTGCTGCTGGCAAATAACATTGGCCTTTTGTGGGAGGCAGTATCCGCACAGACTACTCCCACGGTGCTGACGGCGTGGCTGGGCGTTATCGCCTACGGTTTCCAAATCTATTTTGACTTTTCCGGTTACTCAGATATGGCCATTGGCCTTGGGCGGATGCTGGGGTTCCGCTTTTTGGAAAACTTCAACTATCCGTTTTTGGCAGACAGCATTACCGATTTCTGGCGGCGCTGGCATATCTCCATGGGGACATGGTTCCGGGATTATGTCTATATTCCCCTTGGTGGCAACAAGGGCGGACTTGCAAAGCAGCTCCGCAATATCGCCATCGTCTGGCTGCTGACCGGTTTCTGGCACGGGGCCAGCTGGAATTTTGTGCTCTGGGGCGTGTATTTCGGCGTGCTGCTGGTGGCGGAAAAGCTGATTTTGCTGCGACTTCTCAAAAAGCTGCCCGCCGCACTTCGGCATATTTACGCGCTGGTGCTGGTAACGATCAGCTGGACGCTCTTTGCGTTCACGGACATCGGTGCGGGCTTTGCGTGGTGCAAGGCCATGTTCTCCGGCGTACTGTTCGACAGCAGCAGTCTATATTTGCTGCTGACTTATGGGCCGATGCTGCTGATCTGTGCTTTGGCAGCAACACCGCTGGGAAAACGCTTTTATGAAAAGATCGGCACATGGCTGGGGCAGCGGGCGCTGACTGTGGTTGACTGCGGCGGTCTTGCCTGTGTGCTGGTGATGGCTGCGGCCTATCTTGTCAGCGGCAGCTATAATCCGTTCCTATATTTCCGGTTTTGAGGTGAGGAAAATGCGAAATAAGATCATAACCTCTTTTTTCTGCCTGCTGCTGGCGGTGTCTGCACTGGCTGGGCTCGTCATGCCGGATCGGTATTACTCAGAACGGGAAAAACGCACCTTGACGCAAAAACCGCAATTTACGATTGCCGACTTTACTTCCGGCAGGTTTGGTGACGATCTGGAAAGCTACCTCACCGATCAAGTTCCCCTGCGGGACGGCTGGGTCACGATGAAAACCTATCTGGAGCTGGCGGTTGGCAAACGGGAAAGCGGCGACGTCTACATCTGCAAAGACAAGTATTTGATGGATAAGTTTACATCTTACAGTAAAAAGCAGCTCGCTGTCAACGCGGCCGCCCTTGCTGATTTACAGGAAAAGCTGGCGGCAGAGGGTATCTCCATGAATACGATTCTCGTCCCTATGGCAGCGCAGGTGCTGACGGACAAGCTTCCCGCCTACGCGCCGACGGCGGACTACGCCGCTATTCTGCAAGTGCTGACCGACGCAGGGGCTGACACGGTGGATGTGTTTTCCGTCCTCTCCGCCCACAACGGTGAGAACATCTATTACCGCACCGACCACCACTGGACGAGCCTTGGGACCTACTATGCCTATTGTGCGTGGCGGGGCATCCAGCCGAATGCGGACGAGTGGACGCAGGAGGTCCTCTGCACCAACTTCCGCGGTACGACTTGGAATAAAGTCCCGCTGCCTACCATTCCTGCCGAGGAGATCACCGCATGGTATCAGCATCCGACCCGCCATGTTTCCTATAACGACGGTCAGTATGAGACGGACAGCATCTATGAGCGCAAATATCTGGACGGCAGCGACCAGTACGCCGTGTTCCTAAACTCCAATCAGGCGCAGACCGTCATTGAGGGCAGCGGCCAAAGCGGCAAGCTCCTGCTCATCAAGGATTCCTACGGCAACACATTTTCCCAGTTTCCCGTGGAGGACTATGCGGAAGTCCATGTGATTGACCTCCGCTTTTTCCGCAGCGATGTGGTGGAATACGCCAAAGAGAACGGTATCACCGATACGCTGGTGCTGTACGGTACGCAGAACTTTGTAAAGGACACGAACATCACAGAGAGTGTGTGAGTGTTTTGATAGAGCGAGAGACCGGCAATAGCGCAGGAGTCGCACGCAATACACGAGCGCAGGATTTTGATAACGAAGCCGTCGGCCTAAAGGTGAAATTGGGCAGCGGCTTCGACTCCGGCGCTGTATGATAACGCATAATGTTGAGCTAAGTACGCCCAAGCCAGACAGTTACACTCAGTGTAGACCTAATGTAAATTCAGATCATTCTGTGTTTACGTAAGTCTACATTGAGTGTAATTTTTTCTGCTTTGAATGGGTGGTCAAACAGGGCCGGTTTTCTACATTTATTACGAAGGGGATGAGACATCACCCCTATCCTCACATGAAAGAAGGAGTTTGATTTGAGCAACCGAAAACACGGACCTACGATTGTACCAGCCTTATCTGCCAAGGTGGATAACAAAGAAAAGCGATTCATTCAGGTTGGAAACTCCCTGCTTCTCTCCAAGCAGTTCCACGCACTCAGTACCGGCAGCCGCTTTCTCTATTTCTGCATGGCTATGGAGAGCGGCGGAAGAAAGAATTTCATTCTTCCGCAAAAGGACGCAAAAAAGTACGGGATCGCGTCATCCAGTCTGCGGAAGCACATCAACGAGCTGGAAGCTGCCCGTTTTATCAGAGTCTATATGGCTTTCCACCGTGTGATGGAAAACCGTGGGCATCCCAAGGTGGAAATGATGGTGGATGGATACAGCGGCTTCTTGTTTTTGGATAAAGACGGCAAGCCGAAGGTCGCCATGCATCTGGAGAACTATATGCGTGGGATACAGCGGAAGTATGTCAAGAAGCATGGGAACACGCTTCCAAGCGTGACGCCCCATGTCCTGCGGCATACCTTCTGCACCAATGCGCAACAGGCGATGCTGGATGTCAAAAGTCTGCAATACCTGATGGGCCATTCAACTGCCAGCGTGACACTAGATGTTTACACACATAGCGATTTTGAGTCAGCGGAACGAGCGTTCCGTCAAATCGCTGAAGCCCTGTGAACACAGCATTTTTCTCATTGCGAAGCTTACACACAATTTACACACTTTGTCCGTGAAAATGCGGAGATTTATGGAGAATTACGTGACTTGGTCTTAAATCGGGATGCAACATTATCGAAAGATTTGTTTGATATTTCTGCGATTCTTGCTAAAAGTATGACATTTTACGCCTAAAATTCAAGCGCGTTATAGGGTAAACAGAAATCGGCACCTGCTAAAAAGCGGGTGCCGATTTTTATGCTATATCGCAGCATGGTGATTGCCCCAAGTATGATCGGGCGAGACGAAAATCATTCAAAAAACATCTGAAATCTCCATTCGAATCCGCTATAATACATCTACAACGTGCGGCGTTCCTGCGTAAATCCGGTTGCAGAAACGCCGCACGTCTTTTTTGCGGAATGGGTAGAAGTTCATAAGCAAATCGTGTAGCAGAAATGCGTAAGTCCGGGTTTGGCAGGCTTACGCATTTCCTATTTTTTGGAAAGAAAAGGTAAATGGAATGAATACCGGAAATCAGTTTTTGGGGACGGAGCGCATCGGAAAGCTCATGCGCCAGTACGCCGTTCCCTGCATCATCTCGCTGTTGGTAGGCGCGCTCTATAACATCGTTGACCAGATCTTTATTGCGAATGCCAGCTACCTCGGCTCTTACGGCAACGCGGCCAACACCGTTGTTTTCCCGCTGACCGTCGTAGCACTGGCTATCGCCGTTATGGTAAGTGACGGCTGCTGTGTCTTTGTCAGCATGGCGCTGGGCAGAGGGGAGATGAGCAAAGCAAAGCGCAGCGTGGGCAACGCTGTTGTGTTATCGGTTACCAGCAGTCTTGTTTTAACGGCAGTCTATCTTATTTTTGCGGACAACATTATTGCTATGTTCGGCGGCACAGTCAACGAAGAAACGTTCCATCACTCGCAGGAGTATTTCTTCTATATCACGCTGGGAATTCCATTCTATATGTTCGGTCAGGCTATGAACCCGATCATTCGTGCGGACGGCAACCCCAAGTTTGCCATGATCTCCACGCTAGCGGGCGCTGAGATCAACATGATTCTTGACTCTACCGGTAGTCGTTCGCCTGCGTGAACACCGACGGCCGGTAGGACAACGGCTCGGCGCCAAGCTTTCGTTTGAAGTCGCAATAGCCGCCATACATAAAGGTGTGCTCCCGGAACAGCGGCGTGCCGAGGATGCCGAACATCACGCAGTCTGGACTCAACACAGGCCAAGGCGGTGGCGCAGCTCGCCGACGCTGTAGAGCGAGCCCCACGCGCAGACGGCGTCTTCGGGACCCGCGAGAGCGAGCGCGGCGTCCAGCGCCTCGCCAATGGAGGTGTGCGCCTCGGCGGGGACGCCCTGTGCGCGGACCCACGCAGCCAGCTCGTTTTCGTCCTTGGCACGCTCGCTTTCGGGGCGGACGGTGACGATGGCCTTGGCCAGCGGCAGAACCTCGCCGACCATGCTCTGCCAGTCCTTATCGGCGAGCACGCCGATGAGGAAGATGAGCTTTTTTTCGCCGTAGAGTCCGCGCAGCGAGGCGGCAAGCGCCTGCGCGCATTGCGGATTGTGCCCGCCGTCGATGATGAGGTCGGGGCGGCGGCGCGCCAGCTCCAGCCGTCCGGGCCAGCGTGCGGCGGCAAGGCCGCGCGTAACGGCGTCGGCGGAGATATTCCGGCCCTGCGCGCGCAGCGCATCCACCGTGTCGAGCACGGTCATGGCGTTATGGAGCTGATAGCCGCCGAGCAGCGGCAGAAGCAGCGGCGCGCTGCCGCGGTAGGTGAAGCGCTGCCCGTCGAGACCGGACGAGAGCAGCGTGAGCTGCGAGACGTCCGTGACGGTGAGCGGGATAGCCTTTTCCGCACAGACGCGGGCAACGACCTCCTCGGCCTCGCGGCTCTGACCGTAGAGCACGGCGCGGCAGCCGGGCTTGAGGATGCCGGATTTCTCCGCGGCGATGGCGGCGATGGTGCTGCCGAGGATGGCGGTGTGCTCCAGCCCGATGTTGGTGATGACCGCCGCCTCGGGCGCGGGAATGACGTTGGTGGAGTCCAGCCGCCCGCCGAGACCGACCTCGACCACGACGAGGTCACAGCCGGCCTCCGCGAACCAGAGAAAGCCAATGGCGGTCATCAGCTCAAACTCGGTTGGATGCTCCGGAAACGTGTCCGCCGCGGCGAGCACGCGCTCCGTGAGGCGGTCAAGTGCCGCATCGGGAATGGGCGTGCCGTTCACCTGAAAGCGCTCGTTGAAGCGGTAGAGGTGCGGCGAGGTGAACAGCCCCGCGCGGTATCCCGCCGCCGCGAGAATGGAGGCAAGCATCGCGGCGGTCGAGCCCTTGCCGTTCGAGCCGGTGATATGGACGAATTTGAGGGCTTTTTCGGGGTTTCCCAGCGCGGCGAGCAGGGCGCGGGTGCGCTCCAGCCCTGGCTTGCGGTCGGTCCATGCGTAAGCGTGGACGCGCGCGGCGACGTCTTCTCCGGTCATGCAGTTCCCTCCCTCAGCGGTACATCTGCGCAAGCATCAGCTTCGCGCTGCCCTCGACGGTGAGCTGCGCGGGCGCATCCTCAATCAGGACGCTTTCATGCGCGACAAGCGTCAGCACATCCGTGCCCGCGCGGAGCGTGACGTTTCCCTCGCCGCAGAAGAGCAGGGCCGTTTCACCCGCGTGGAGGGAAAGCGTTTCCGTGCCGTGCGGAAAATGCGCGGTGACGCAGCCGCGGCACTGTCCACGGCGCAGCATGAGGTTGAAGTCCGTGCAGCGACCCCAGGAGTGGGTATCGTCCGCGCCGGAAAAATCGTGGATCTCGTAGGGGTGGAGCGTCAGTCGTTCCCCGCCGTTGTGCGCGAGGACCATATCGCCGTGCAGCGTGGAGATCACGCGGTCATAGGCGGGCAGGGGCGTGAAGTCGGACTCGTCGAGCTCGACGGTCGCGGAGCTCAGCCGCCAGAGAAAATCGCGGCCGGCATACACCGCGCCCTTCGGCGCAATGGCGAGCTGGGTGGTCGCGCCGCCGGACCACTGCGTGGTGACGTAATCGGCGGGGGTCAGATGGGTGAGCGTCATAAAAGGACCTTCTTTCTGTCGAAAAGGCTTCGGTACGATGATACCGAAGCCTTTTGCGTTTGGCAAGATAAATTTTAGCCGTCGATCAGCTTGACGATCTCGGCGTAGCACTCGTCCGCCAGAGGCAGCGCGTGCGCGAGCAGCTTCTCGCCGCGGGCACGGTACTCGGCGGCGAACTCCTGATCCTTCAGAGAGCCGACGTTGATGAGCACGTTGAGCCACGCGCCCTGGATACCGGCCTTGAGGGAGAGGAACGCAACGCCCAGGTCGCTCGCGGAGGTGTCGTTGAAGCGGCCGAGCAGGGAGTGGGCGAGGGTGAGAGTCTCGTCGATCAGCTCCATCATCTCCATGGGCGTCTTGGTGCAGCCCTTGAGACCGTTCTGGATGGCGGCGGAGCGCGCGGCCTTCTGCTCGTCGGTGTCCTTGGACATACCGAAGGCGGCGGAGACAACGTTGAACGCATCGGTGTCGCGGTCCATCACGTCGAGCAGACGGGTCTTGAGCTCGTTGCCCTTGGCCTCGACCTCAGCGGCGTGCTCGGCGTACTCGGCATACTTCTTGCGGCCTTGGGTCAGACCGCCGACCATGGCGGTCAGCGCGGCGCCGATGGCGCCGTAGAGCGCGGCGCAGGAGCCGCCGCCTGGCGCGGGCGCGTCGGAGGAAACGATGTCGGCAAAGCCGGTAACGGTCAGTTCAGCAAGTTTCATAAATTTCAATGTCCTTCCTTGTGGCATTTCGCGCCCGCAGGCGGCAAATAAATTTAGATCGCTTTTCGCCGCGTGTGCGTGGCGAAAAACACTTCTCGCGGAGCGAGCGTCGAGCCGCCGACGGCGGCAAGGCGCAGAGCGGAGTGTCGATCTTCTCAAAAATATGCCGACGGCATATTTTTGAATGCTTATTCCATGTCAATCAAGTGATACTCCATGACCTGCTTCTTGCAGTCGAAGTCCTTGGCCTTGAGGTAGAACTCGGCGCAGTCGATGAGCGCCTTGGCGGGGGTCAGGCCGACGATCTCGCTCTCGATGACGCGGGTGCCATAGCGCTCGGCCAGAGCCTTGATCATTTCATAGGTGACATAGAGCGGGGTATCCTCATAGTTGACCATGTTCATGGAGACCTGCGCGATGCCGCGGTCCTCAAGCATGAAGCCCATGGCCTTGCAGCTGCGGAAGCCGCCGGAGGAGCCGCGGATGACCTTGGCGATCTTCTTGGCGACCTCAACGTCGCTGGTCTCGAGGTTGCAGTTGAACGCGACGAGCGGCATACGGGCGCCGATGGCGGTGATGCCGGCGGTGGGGTGGATCTTGCGCTCACCGTAATCGGGAGCCCACTCGGGCTGCAGGAGCTTTTCGGGCATGCCCTCGAACTCGCCCTTGCGGCAGGTGGCGAGGTTGCGGCGCTCGGGACGGGTGGCGCTGTCCTCATACAGGAAGGAGGGGACCTTCAGCTCGTCCCAGATGCGCTGGGCGACGCGCTTGGACATCTCGACGGCTTCCTCCACGGTCACGTCCATCTGGGGAACGAAGGGGATGACGTCGGTCGCGCCCATGCGCTTGTGCTCGCCGTGATGCTTGTTCATGTCGATGCGCTCGGTGGCGACCTTCGTCAGCTGGAAGGCGACCTCCTCGATGGCCTCAGGGGAGCCGATGAGGGTGAAGACGCAGCGGTTGTGGTTGCCGTCGGTCTGGGCGTCGAACAGGGTGCAGCCGGGGACGCTCTGCGCGGTCTTGACGAGCTCGTTATAGGTGGCCTCGTCCTTTTCCTTGGAGCAGCTGAAATTGGGGATGCATTCGATCAGTCGTGCCATGATAAGTTTCCTCCGTTTTTGTTAGGTCAGACAATTTCCAGCCTGTATTTTGATGCTTACGCTGTCATTATATCGTGTGCCCGGGCGGGCGTAAACAGGTTTTCTTTCTCTTTTGTTTCGGGGCGCTTAATTTTTTTAAGTAAAGCCGCGCCTGTTAGGATTCCGCAATGAAGCGCTGCACGCAGGGCGCGCCCTGCACGTCGTCGCTCCAGACGAGGACGGGGTAGGACTTGGCGGGGATGCCGCGCAGCGGCTTGGCGTAGATGCCGGAGTTCGGGTGCGTCTCGACGATGGAATGCGGCAGGAAGCTGATGCCGAAGCCCGAGCGCACGAGCTGCATCGCCATGGGCGTATCGTAGCACTGACAGGGGACGTTCGGCTCAAAGCCGCTGCGGCGGCACTCCTTCATCAGATAATCGTTGTAGCCCCAGAGATCGTCCGAGCGCAGCAGGCACATCGGCACGCCGCGCAGCCGCTCGATGGGCACGGCGTCCAGCTCCGGCGCGGGGTCGGTCGCGGCGGTCATGATGAGCTCCAGCGCGTCCTCGCCGAGGATGCGCTCGTGCAGGCTGCCGGACTCCTGCGTGGAGCGGCGGAGGAAGAGGACGTGCAGCTCGCCGCGGTCCAGGTCGTTCAAAAGGTCCTGCGGAGAGCCGAGACGGATGTAGAACTCGACCTTGGGATAGCGGGCGTGGTACGCCTCCAGATAATGCAGGGCGTAGGGCATGGCGGAGTAGATGACGCCGACGTTGATGCGCCCGCCCTCGCCGGCGCCGATGCTGCGGACGTTTTCCTCCACGCGCCGGAGATTGAGGAAAAGCGAGCGGCTCTGGCGGTAGAGCGCCTGCCCGGCCTCGGTGAGCTTCATGCCGCGGCTCTCGCGAGCGAAAAGCTGCACGCCGAGCTCGGCTTCGAGCTGGGCGATCTGGCGCGAGATGGGCGGTTGGGCGACGTGCAGGGCGCGGGCGGCAGCGGAAATGCTGTGCCCCTCCGCGACCGCACAGAAGTATTCGAGCTGACGAATGGTCATGGGAAGGCGCCTCCTAATAAACTATACCGAAAAAGTATGATAACGATACAATAGAAGTTCTTTTCATTATAGCAGGTTCTTGCTATAATGCAAGATGTAAAGCAAATTGCACAAGATTCTTTTGAGATAAAACCGAAAATTGAGAGAAATCGAAAAATTTTAGAAAGTGAGGAACACCCCATGATCAATCTCGCTGACGAAGCCATGACGATCAAGCTGGACTACGATCTTCCCGCGTACCCGAAGATGGAAGCCTGCTATCGCCGCGCACCCCGCCGCGAATCCCACCTGACCGAGGCCGACAAGGCGCTCGCCATCAAGAACGCTCTGCGTTACATCCACCCCGACCATCATGAGCAGATGGCCAAGGAGTTCGCCGCCGAGCTCGAGGAGCATGGCCGCATCTACGGCTACCGCTTCCGTCCCGAGGGCAAGCTCTACGGCAAGCCCATCGACGAGTACAAGGGCAAGTGCATCGAGGGCCGCGCCATTCAGGTCATGATCGACAACAATCTCGACTTCGACGTTGCGCTCTATCCCTATGAGCTGGTCACCTACGGCGAGACCGGTCAGGTCTGCCAGAACTGGATGCAGTACCGCCTCATCAAGAAGTATCTCGAGGAGCTGACCGACGAGCAGACGCTGGTCGTCATGTCCGGCCATCCTCTGGGCCTGTTCCACTCCCACAAGATGGCGCCCCGCGTCATCATCTCCAACGGCCTGATGGTCGGCACTTTCGACGATCAGGAGAACTTCAACCGCGCCGCCGCGCTCGGCGTCGCCAACTACGGTCAGATGACCGCCGGCGGCTGGATGTATATCGGCCCCCAGGGCATCGTCCACGGCACGTTCAACACGCTGCTCAACGCCGGCCGTCTCAAGCTCGGCATCCCCAATGATAAGGATCTCGCCGGCCGTCTGTTCATCTCCGCGGGCTTAGGCGGCATGAGCGGCGCGCAGGGCAAGGCTGCCGAGATCGCCGGCGCCGCGTCCATCATCGCCGAGGTCGACGATTCCCGTATCGACACCCGCTATACCCAGGGCTGGGTCAGCCACCGCACCGACTCCCTCGAGGAGGCCACCAGGATCGCTCTCGAGCACCAGAAGGCGGGCAAGGCCTGCGCCGTCGCCTACTGCGGCAACATCGTCGACCTGCTCGAGTACCTCTATGAGCACAACGTTCATGTTGACCTCATGAGCGACCAGACCTCCTGCCACGTTCCCTACGACGGCGGCTACTGCCCGCAGGGCCTCACCTTCGCCCAGCGCACCGAGATGCTGGACAAGGACCCCGAGGGCTTCCGCAAGCTCGTTGACAAGACGCTGCAGCATCACTATGAGATGATCTGCAAGTTCCACGAGCGCGGCACCTACTTCTTCGACTACGGCAACAGCTTCCTCAAGGCCGTGTACGATACCGGCGTGAAGAGCATCTGCAAGAACGGCGAGAACGACCTCGACGGCTTCATCTTCCCGTCCTACGTCGAAGACATTCTCGGTCCCTGCCTGTTCGACTTCGGCTACGGCCCGTTCCGTTGGTGCTGCTTGAGCCGCAACCCCGAGGACCTGCACAAGACCGATATGGCGGCTGCCGAGTACATCAAGGCGCACAACCGCCGCTATCAGGACTACGACAACTACGTCTGGGTTCGCGACGCGGAGAAGAACAAGCTGGTCGTCGGCACCCAGTGCCGCATCCTCTATCAAGACGCCATGGGCCGCATGAACCTCGCGCTCAAGTTCAACGAAATGGTTCGCAACGGCGAGATCGGCCCCGTCATCCTTGGCCGTGACCATCACGACACCGGCGGAACCGACGCGCCCTTCCGTGAGACCAGCAATATCAAGGACGGCTCCAATATCATGGCCGAGATGGCGACTCAGTGCTACGCCGGCAACGCCGCGCGCGGCATGAGCTACATCGCGCTGCACAACGGCGGCGGCACCGGCATCGGCCGCGCTATCAACGGTGGCTTCGGCATGGTGCTCGACGGCTCCGAGCGCGTGGATACCATCCTGCGTATGTCCATGCCTTGGGATACCATGGTCGGCGTGGCCCGCCGCAGCTGGGCGCGCAACGAGAACGCCATGACCACCGTGGCCGAGTACAACAAGATGTACGAGGGCCAGGACCACATCACCATGCCGTACCTCGCGGACGACGCTATCGTCGCCGATGCGGTCAAGGGCATGAAGCACTGAAAATACTCCAAAAAAGGGGCTTTGAACAAAGCCCCTTTTTTGAACAGACTGCGCCCTGCTGCAGCGCACTCACTGTACTCACACGTTTGCAGGGCGAGAAGTGTTTTTTCCGGCGTACATCCCGCCGAAAAAACGATACAAATTATTTGCGCCGTGCGCGGCGCAAAGTCTGCGACGCCCTTCCGGAACAGAGAAAGGACAAAAATATGAAAAAACTTCTGGTGAAAAACATCGGCCTGCTCGCTACGCCCGAGGGCACGAGCGCCCATCGCGGCGCGGAGCAGGGTAAGATCAAGCTCCTCAAGGACGCATGGGTGCTCATCGAGGACGGCGTGATCACCTCCGTCGGCACCGGCGAGGCTCCCGCAGCCGCGGGGGCGGAGATCGTCGACGCCGAGGGGAAGCTCGTCACGCCGGGCCTTGTGGACGCCCATACGCACCTTATTTTCGGCGGCTGGCGGCAGAACGAGCTGGGCATGAAGCTGCACGGCAAGACCTATCTCGAAATTCAGAACGCCGGCGGCGGCATCCAGTCCACCACCAACGCCACGCGCGGAGCCACCGAGGAGGAGCTGACCGCCAAGGCGGCGAAGGCGCTTGACGAGATGATGGCCTTCGGCACGACCACCTGCGAGGCCAAAAGCGGCTACGGCCTCGCCACCGAGCATGAGCTCAAGGCGCTGCGCGTGATCCGCGACCTCGACGAGCAGCATCCGATGGACATGGTCGCGACCTTTATGGGTGCGCACCTTGTTCCCGCAGAGTATAAGGCGAACCGCGCGGAGTATATCCGCTTAGTGTGTGAGGAAATGATGCCGCTCGTCAAGGAGCAGGGCATCGCCAAATTCTGCGACGTGTTCTGCGAGGCCGACACCTTTACGGTGGAGGAGTCCCGTCAAGTGCTCGAGGCGGGCCTCAAGTACGGCCTGCGTTCCAAGATCCACGCCGACGAGATCGAGGCCATCGGCGGCTCCCAGCTCGCCGGCGAGCTGGGAGCGATCTCTGCGGAGCATCTGATCGTCTGCCCGCCCGCAGGCATCGAGGCGATGGCAAAGGGCGGCGTGATCGCCTGCCTGCTGCCTGCGACGAGCTTCAACCTCGGCGCGGTGTTCGCGCCCGCGCGCGACATGGTGAACGCGGGCGTGCCCGTCGCGATGGCGACGGACTTCAACCCTGGCTCCTGCCCGTGCCTGAATATGCAGTTCGTCATCAACCTCGGCTGTCTGAAGTATCGGCTCACGCCCGAGGAGGTGCTGACCGCCGTAACGCTCAACGGCGCGGCGGCCATCGACATGGCTGACAAGGTCGGTACGGTCGAGGCGGGCAAGCTGGGCGACCTCGTCATCTGGGACGCGCCGGATCTGGACTACATCTGCTACCGCTTCGGCAGCAACCTTGCCAAGAAGGTCATCAAGCGCGGCCGCGTGATGTAAGGGCAAAGAGGGAGAAAGAGAGAAAACTATGGATCGAACCGATTATCAGATCCTCAATATCCTGCAGGCGGACAGCCGCTGCACCCTGCGCCACATCGGCGATCAGGTCGGGCTGACGCCGCCCGCCGTCTCTGAGCGCATCCGCCGCATGGAGGAATGCGGTGTGATCCGCAGCTACCGCATCGACATCGACCGCACGCGGCTGGACTGCAACATCACAGGCTTTATCTCCGTGTCGCTCGAGCCGGAGAAGTACGCCGCGTTCTGTGTCTTCTGCGAGCGGAGTCCCGCGGTCATCAGCCACCACCATGTGATCGGTGTGTTCAACGCGCTGCTCCAGTTCGCCGTGCGCGACACGAAGGAGCTGGACGCGCTGCTCGCCGAGATCAAGACCTACGGCGACTCCCGCACGTCTGTGGAGCTCAAGACGCTCTTCGACATCAAGGAGATCCCGCTGCCGTAAGAAAAGAGATCAAAAGCGTCCCGCCGACGGCGGGACGCTTTTGACGTATCAGGGAAGCTCAGACGGCGGTACGGTGCTGCTTCAGCCACAGCGCGACGCCGAGATGGACCAGACAGACGGCGGCGCCGAGCAGGAATACATACTGGGGACCGGCATATTTCCACACCGCGCCGAGCAGGCCCGAGACGGTGACGGCGAGGACATGGTCCACGCTCAGGCCGAAGGAAAGGTTTTCCATCACGTCTGCGGGCGATTCGCTCAGCTCGCGCATAAGCATGACATGGACGGAATTGAAATGGTCGGTGAGGAAGATGAGGATGTAGGAGGCGAACGCGGCAGCCATGCCGCCCCAGCCGCGCAGCGAGCCGTTCACGATGCCGGAAGCGGCCCACGCGGCGAAGAGGAACACGCCGGCGACGCCGGCAGACTCCAGCACAAGCCCCTTCTGCACACCGTATCGGTCTAAAAATTTTCCGATGAGCGGGGCGACCCAGCCGCCGCAGAAATAGGCGGCGATGCCGAGCAGCGCCACCGTGTCCGCGCCCATCGAGAGGAGCTCGATGATGACCCAGGGAGCAAAGACAAGGCGCATCCGCTTCTGGAAGCCGTAGACGGCGGTGACGATGTAATAGGGCAGGTACTTTCGGCGAACGGGAAGCCTCCTGCGCTCGCCGCTGCGCTTGCGCACGTCCAGCGCGGGCAGCTCACGCCGCAGACGGCAGAGAAGGGTGAGCGCGACAATGAGGAACACCAGCGCGGCGCAGAACGAGGGAATGACGCCGGCGCGGAAATAGAAAAAGCCGGCGCGGAAGCCCACGAACACGAGCGCCGAGGCCAGCATGGAGCCGAGCGTCATCATGCCGCGATATTTGCCGAGAAAGGCACCGGTGTGGCCCTCGTCGGCGAGGTCCATGGCGATGGCGTCGCGGATGGGCATGACCATGTGGTCGCCGAGGGAATAGGTAAAGACAAAAAGCTGCATGACAAAGTAGCCCGGGGAGAAAAACCCGAGCACAAGCAGGCCGACGCAGTACAGCGTGAAGCCGAGAACGGAGAGCGAGACGTTGCCGAGCGAAGGGAGCGCGGCGATGACGAACACGCCCACGACGCCGGGCAGCTCGCGCGGGATCTCCAACAGGCCGCGCTGAACGGAATCGACATGGAAAACATCCTTGAAATAGTTGGAGATGATGGAGCCGCTCAGACCGTTGGCGAGCGCGAAAAGGAAAAAGGCAGCGAGGAAAAGCCGCCGGGCTCTCTCTTTATCCATGCGTGATACCTCTTGAAAGCAATGCGTTTTGGCGGGCCGCCGGTCCGCGCGATGATTATATGCCGGAGAAGCAGGACTGTCAAGAATGCGCAAAGAGCAAAACAGAGATTGCTTTTTGCGCCCAATTCCCATATAATGACAGCACATTGCAGACACTCGACACCCGCGCTGCGCGGATACGACGCGGATCGGCGGCGGGCGGACGAATACCGGAAAGGACGGAACAAGATATGATGCGTCTTTGGAGGCGCTTGACGGCACTTGTGCTGGCGCTGCTGCTGACGCTGAGCGTCGGCGCGGCGGGAACGACGGGCTTTTCCGACGTGCCGGAAAGCCATTGGGCGGCGCAGAGCATCCAGCGCTGCGCGCAGTACGGCCTGCTGCAGGGCGTCGGCGGAGGAAAATTCGGCCTCGGTCGGACGATGACCCGCGCGGCTTACACCACGGCGCTCTGCCGTCTGATGGGCTGGGAGCTCGTCACGCCGGAGAAGGGCAGCTTTACGGACAATCAGAATACGGCGAAGTGGTATTACAGCGCCATCGAGACGGCCTATGCCCACGGCGCATTGACGGGCGAGAGCCGCCAATGCCGTCCGAATGACGCGATCACTCGTGAGGAGATGGCAAAGATGACCGTGCGCGCGCTAGGGCTCGCCGTGCTGTCGGGTGCGGCGGCGGACGACTGTCCGTTTTCGGACGTCTCCGTGGCGCAGGGCTATGTCGCGCTTGCCTACCGCATGGGCATCATCAAGGGCGTGAGCGCATACAACTTCGAGCCGAAAAAGGAAGCGACGCGCGAGCAGGCGGCCGCCGTGCTGCTGCGCACCTATGACCGGCTGCACGCCGTGATTAAGGTCACGGAAACGGCGGACGGAAGCGCGCCGTCCGGCTGCGTGACCGCCGGGAGCATCACAGAGGAGTCCGGCAGCGTGCCGGTCAGTCCGCGTGCGCCGATGGAGGCGGTCTACGCGGCGGCGGTCAGGGCGGGAGAGGGCGGCAGCGTGGCGCTGCGCGCCGTGCCGCTGCTGCAGGTGACTCGCGCGGGAGCGGTAACGGACACACGCGAGCTGACCGAGGGCGAGCTGATCGAGCTGTTGTCCGAGGGTACGCTGCGCACGCACCGCTCGGCACAGCATGAAAGCTCGTGCGGCTATCGCACGGAGAAGGACGGCTCGGTCACGGTCGTGTGGTACGAGAGCGAGACGGACATCGCCGAAAAGACGGAGCTGTGCCGCCTGCTGGGCATCGGCAATGTCTATGTGCTGAAATAAAAAAGGGAGACGGCAAGAAGCCGTCTCCCTTTTTGGTTTTGGCGTTACAGGTACTTCTGCATTCCGTCGGTCGCAAGACCGGGGTCGCCGGAGACCGAAACGGTGAACTTGACGCCGTGGTTGTTGCTGAAGCGGTTGAGCCAATCCAGAAAGTCGTCTGCCGCTTGATTGCAGTCGCCGCCGACGATCTTGAAGAGGTTGTCGATGAAGATGTGGGAAATATCGTAATTGCCGGCATACAGACCACTGACGAAGCCGCGCAGGCCCTCGTAAGTGGTGATCTGATATTCGTCGGCAGAAATGAGACGAACGTGATAATGGATGTCGAAGGTCATCGTGGACTTGGCCTCGATGCACACCACATTGCCGTTTTCCTCGGCAGCAGAGGCGTTGATAAGCTCGATGAGCTTTTTGGTCTTGCCGGTGCCCTTTTCACCCATGATAAGTCTGACCATAAGAAATCACTCCTTTGCATAACATCCGTACCGCGGCGGTACGGTATCCTTGCGTCAAGCATAGCACAAAATGATCGGCTTTGCAATGCGGAAAGTAAAATTTGCAATTTATTCATTTTGCACCGTCGCGCGCGGCGGAGAGGTCGTTTTTGCTTATTTCTGAAGCTCCCGGCGCAGAAGGTCGAAGGCCGTGTTGGCGCTCTGACCGCGGATGCGCTCGCGCGAGCGCTTGCCGAAATGGCAGAGGCGGCAAAGCGTCCCGTCCGGGCCGGCAAGGCCGATGTAGACAGTGCCGACCGCGTTGCCGCGCTCGTCGCTGTCGGGGCCCGCGACACCGGTGACAGAGATGCCGTAGTCCGCGCCGGTGACGGCGCGGACGCCCTCGGCCATCGCGCGGGCGACCGGCTCGCTGACCGCGCCGTGCTCGTCAAGCAGAGCCTGCGGCACGCCGAGCACATTGGCCTTGACGAAGTTCGTATAGCTCACGACGCCGCCCATGAAGACCTGCGACGCGCCGGGGAGATCGGTCATGCGCTTGGCGATAAGGCCGCCGGTGCAGCTCTCCGCGGCGGCGAGCGTCCGTCCCTTCTCACGCAGCAGGACGGAGACGACCTCCTCCAGGCTGCCGACGTCAATGCCGTAGACCCACTCGCCGATGACGGGCATGACCTCTTCGATCGCGCCGCGCAGCATCTCCTCGGCCTCCGCCTCGCTCTTCGCCTTGGCGGTCACGCGCAGCATACACTCGTCGGGCTTGGCGTAGGGCGCAACGCTGGGGTTGACCATCGAGGCGATCCTGTCGTGCAGCATTGCCTCGATCTGGCTCTCGCCCTGCCCGTAGATGCGCAGGGAATGGGAGACGATGATCTCGTCGGAAAGCGCGCGCAGATAGGGGATCGCGCCGGTCCGGAACATTTTGCGGCACTCGTGCGGCGGACCGGGGAGCATGAGGACGTGTACGCCGCCCTCACAGAAGCCGCAGCCCGGGGCGGTGCCGTTGTGGTTGCGGAAAATGGTGCAGTTTTCCGGCAGGTAGGCCTGCTGGAGATTATTCTCCGTCAGCTCGCGGCCAATGGAAGCGAAGTGCGTGCGCAGGGCGTCGGCGATCTCGGGGTGAAAGACGTTTTTGCGTCCGAACACGGTGCAGATGGTCTGCTTGGTGAGGTCGTCGTAGGTCGGGCCGAGGCCGCCCGTGGTGATGACGATGTCCGCGCGGCGGCGCGCAAGCTCCAATGCCTCGGCGAGGCGCGTGGGATTGTCGCCGACGACGGTGTGATAAAGCACGTTGACGCCGAGCGCGGCAAGCTCCTCCGAGAGCATCTGCGCGTCCGTGTTGGCGATGTTGCCAAGGAGGATTTCGGTGCCGACGGCGATGAGTTCAGCAGTATGGGACATGGGAAGCCTCCTAAATCGCCAACACGGACAACGGCGGCGAGTGCCGCCGCAAATGCGAAGCGTCAGCGAAGTATTTCCGGAGGGCGAATTCATTTCGCCCGAGGATTTTTATTCAGATCGGGGTCCCCGCGCGATCCGCGATCGCGTGGGGCGTTGGCAATGTTGCCGAGAAGGATCTCGGTGCCGACGGCAATGAGTTCAGCGGTGTGGGACATGGGCAGCCTCCTTACAGCTTGATCCGCACGCGCTCACGGCCCGCCATCGCGCGGTCGCACAGCGCGTCGATGTCCAGCACGGCCTCCAGCTCGCGCACCTCCTCCACATGGGGCTTGGTCTTGGGATGGCGCGGGGTAAAGACGGTACAGCAGTCCTCATAGGGGAGAATGGACGTGTCGAACGTGCCGATCTTGCGGGAGATGCGGATGATCTCCTCCTTGTCCATGCCGATGAGCGGACGCAGGACGGGCAGCTCCACCACATCCTCGCTCACGCGCAGAGCCTCCATCGTCTGGCTGGCGACCTGCCCGAGGCATTCGCCGGTGACGAGCGCCTTGGCGCGCACCTCGTCTGCCACGCGCTGGGCAAGGCGCATCATAAAGCGGCGCATGATGAGCGTGAAATGGTCCTCGGGGCAGTTCATACGAATTTGTTCCTGAATTTCGGTGAACGGCACGATGTGGACGGTCAGCCGCCCGCACCACGGCGTGAGCAGCTGCGCGAGCTCGAGCACCTTTTCCTTGGCGGCGTCGGAGGTGTATGGCGGGGAGAAGAAATGGACCATTTCAAGCGATACGCCGCGCTTTGCCATCATGTAGGAGGCGACGGGCGAGTCGATGCCGCCGGAGAGGAGCGACACGGCGCTGCCGCCCATGCCGATGGGCAGTCCACCCGCACCCGCCTCGGCGGGTCCGTGGACGTAGGCCGCGTCGTCGCGGATCTCGATAAACACCGTCAGCTCGGGGTCGTGGACGTTGACCGCGCAGCGCGGGAACGCCTGATGCAGCGCGCCGCCGACCTGCTGGGAGAGCTGAATGGAGGTGAGCGGGAAGGTTTTGTCCGCACGCTTGCTCTCGACCTTGAAATCCTTCGCGCGGGCAAATTCTGGGGCGAGGTAATCCTTAGCGGTGCGGATGATGGCCTGCACGTCCTTTTCACAGGGCAGGGCGCGGCTGACGGCGATGACGCCGAAGACCTGCTTGCAGGCGGCGTAGGCGGCGGTGAGGTCGTTCTCGTCGTTCACCGGCTCAACATAAATGGTACTCTGCTTGGAGTAGATGCGGAAATTGCCGCACTTCGCCGTGCGGCGGCGCAGATTTCCAATCAGCTTATCCTCAAAGCTGCGGCGGTTGAGGCCCTTGAGGACCACCTCGCCGAGCTTGCACAAGATCATTTCACGCATGGGGGTTCTTCTCCTTATCGTCCGTGCGCTCCGCCGCCTCGGCGGGAGCGCCGGTATTATTTTTGATTTCGTTCTCTGTGCGCTTACCGGAGAGCAGGCCGAGCGTCAGGCACAGCGGCTCGACGGCGGCGAGCAGCGCGCCGCCGAAAAGATAGAGGGCGGACTGCGGCGCGGCAAATGCGTTCAGTCCCGCGAGCGCGGGAGCCATCGGCATCCCCCACCACATAGCGATCACATTCCCGGTGCCGAACTCCGGCGCAAGCAGGAAAGCGGCCGCGTTAAGTACATAGAGCACCATTGCGGCATTCCAGCAGAGCTTTTTGTCAAAGGGGTCCTTCGCCGACCGCAGCCCCCAGCCAAAGGCAAACGCCGGTAACCCGATGAACAGCAGCCCCAATACAAGTCCGTAGGGCGAGCGGAACGTAAAGGCCGATGTTGAGCCGGATGCAGCGATAAACAGCAGGAGGAATGCGGCGCAGAGCGCCAGGTGGGCGAGCAGGACGGTTCCGGAAAGACGCATAGCATCGTACCTTTTCATTATCCTTCTCCTCTCAGAATGTCGGTGTTGCGGTACTGGATGGCCTCGGCAAGGTGGAAGCTCTCGATCCTCTCGCTGCCGTCGAGGTCGGCAATGGTGCGTGCGACGCGCAGCAGCTTATCGTGGCTGCGGGCGGTGAGCCCGAGGCGGTCGAACGCGCCCTTGAGGAGTTTTTCACCCGCGGCGTCGAGACGGCAGAATTCGCCGACCATCGGCGCGGTCATGTAGGCATTGCAGGTGATGGGCGTGCCGGCGAAGCGCTTTTTCTGAATGTCCCGCGCGGCGTTGACGCGCTCGCGCACGGCGGCGGAGGACTCCGCCTTTTCGCGGCGGCGCATGGCCTCAAACTCCACCGAGGGGACGCTGACCTGTAAGTCCATGCGGTCGAGCAGCGGGCCGGAAATTTTGGAGACGTATTTCTCCACGTCCTTCTGTGAGCAGCGGCAGCGCCCGGAGGGATGCCCGTACCAGCCGCAGCGGCAGGGATTCATGGCGCCCACGAGCATGAAGCGGCTCGGCAGCGTGACGCTGCCCGCGGCGCGGGTGATGGTCACCTCGCCGTCCTCGAGCGGCGCGCGGAGGGATTCAAGCACATCGCGGTGGAACTCGGGAAACTCGTCCAAAAACAGCACGCCGTGGTGGGCGAGGGAAATCTCACCGGGGGAGAGCGCCCTGCCGCCGCCGGACATGGCTGCGGCGGAAAGCGTGTGATGCGGAGAGCGGAACGGGCGCTGCGTGAGCATGGGGTGCTTGCTGTCGGTCAGTCCCGCGACCGACCAGATCTCGGTGGACTCCAACGCCTCCTCGTGCGTCATGTCGGGGAGAATGGAGGGCAGACGCCGCGCAAGCATGGACTTGCCCGCACCGGGCGAGCCGATGAGAAGCACGTTGTGGGAGCCTGCGGCGGCGATCTCCAGCGCGCGCTTGACGTTCTCCTGCCCCATGACGTCGGCGAAATCGGGAACGCTGTCCGTCTCGACTGTCGGCTCCCAGCGCTGCGCGGGGGCAAGCCGTTCCTCGCCGCGCAGATGGCGCAGAAGCTGCGGCGCGTTTTCCACGCCGTAGACGGTCAGGCCGTCGGCCAGCGTCGCCTCGGCGGCGTTCGCCGCGGGGACATAAAGGGTCTTCACGCCCGCACGCGCCGCGGCCATCGCCATCGGCAGCACACCGCTGATGGGGCGCAGCGCGCCGGTGAGCGACAGCTCGCCGATGAACGCGGAGGCCGGGTCCGGCGCGTCGATCTCACCCTCGCCCGCGAGGATACCGAGCAGCAGCGGAAGGTCGTAGACCGTGCCTTCTTTCTTCAGGTTCGCGGGCGCGAGGTTGACCGTGATGCGGCTGACGGGGAACTTCGCTCCGCAGTTTTTGATCGCCGCGCGGACACGCTCGCGCGCCTCCTTCACCGCCGTGTCGCCGAGGCCGACCACGTCGAACGCGGGAAGCCCGCCCGAGAGGAAGCACTCCACCGTGACCTCATAACCGGAAATGCCCTGCAAACCGAGGGAACGCACCGTTGTGACCATACGCTGCCGTCCTTTCCTTGCCTGTTTTCTTATTTTCAGTTTACCACAGTTTGCCGCATAAGGCAAGCGCGGCGCGGGGCGCGGAGGGGAAAGGAATGATATCCTGCAAAACAGGAGTTAATATTAAATATTTTGAATATTTAATTGCAAAAATGTGGAGAGTCTTACCAAATGTAAATAATATCCTGCAAAAAAATGAATGTTTTTTGCGAAAGTGACGTTTACAGCGGGTGAAAATCGTGCTATGATGATAGCGTCAGTTTTTGCGTAATGACGCGAAAAACGCCGCTCCCCGGCGGCGAATATAACAGGAGGTTTCATTTATGGCAAGAAAAATGAAGTCCATGGACGGTAATAACGCTGCTGCGCATGTATCCTATGCGTTCAGCGAAGTTGCCGCGATTTATCCCATCACCCCCTCGAGCCCCATGGCCGACTTTGTTGACCAGTGGAGCGCCAACGGCTTGAAGAACATCTTCGGCACCCGCGTGAAGGTCGTCGAGATGCAGTCCGAGGCCGGCGCGGCCGGCGCGGTGCACGGTTCCCTCGGCACCGGCGCTCTGACGACCACCTACACGGCGTCTCAGGGCCTGCTGCTGATGATCCCCAATATGTACAAGATCGCCGCCGAGCAGCTCCCCTGCGTGTTCCACGTTTCCGCGCGTACCGTTTCCACCCACGCGCTGAACATCTTCGGCGACCATTCCGACGTGATGGCCTGCCGCCAGACCGGCTTCGCCATGCTCTGCGAGGGCAACGTGCAGGAGGTCATGGACCTCAGCCCCGTCGCCCATCTTGCGGCGCTGACCGGCAAGGTCCCCTTCATCAACTTCTTCGACGGCTTCCGCACCAGCCACGAGATCCAGAAGATCGCAGTCTGGGATTATAAGGACCTCGCCGAGATGTGCGACATGGACGCCGTCAAGGCCTTCCGTGAGCACGCCCTCAATCCCGAGCATCCGCATATGCGCGGCTCTCATGAGAACGGCGATACCTTCTTCCAGCATCGTGAAGCCTGCAACCAGTATTACGACGCGCTGCCCGAGGTCGTTGAGTCCTACATGGATAAGATCAACGCCAAGCTCGGCACCGACTATAAGCTGTTCAACTACTACGGCGCGCCCGACGCCGACCGCGTCATCATCGCGATGGGCTCCATCTGCGACGTGGCCGAGGAGGTCATCGACTACCTCAACGCCCATGGCGAGAAGGTCGGCCTCATCAAGGTCCGCCTGTACCGTCCGTTCAAGGCCGAGCGCCTAATCGAGGCCATTCCCGCGACCTGCAAGAAGCTTGCCGTCCTCGACCGCACCAAGGAGCCCGGCGCGCAGGGCGAGCCCCTGTACCTCGACGTCGTCACCGCGCTCGCCAACGCCGGCAAGACCGATATTCAGGTCATCGGCGGCCGTTACGGTCTCGGCTCCAAGGATACCCCGCCCGCTTCCGTCTTCGCCGTTTACAACGAGCTGAAGAAGGACGAGATGAAGCGCCAGTTCACCATCGGCATCGTCGATGACGTGACCGGCCTCTCCCTGCCCGAGGACAAGAACTGCCCGAACACCGCGGCGGAAGGCACCATCGAGTGCAAGTTCTGGGGTCTCGGCGGCGACGGCACCGTCGGCGCGAACAAGAACTCCATCAAGATCATCGGCGACCATACCGACAAGTACGTTCAAGCCTACTTCCAGTATGACTCCAAGAAGACCGGCGGCGTGACCATCAGCCACCTGCGCTTCGGCGACAAGCCCATCAAGAGCCCCTACTACATCAACAAGGCCGACTTTGTCGCCTGCCACAACCCCAGCTACATCATCAAGGGCTTCAAGATGGTCGACGACGTCAAGCCCGGCGGCGTGTTCATGATCAACTGCCAGTGGGATTTCGATGAGCTGAACCATCACCTCAAGGCGGACGCCAAGCGCTACATCGCCAGGAATAACATCCAGCTCTACACCATCAACGCCATCGACCTCGCCATCGAGATCGGCATGGGCAAGCGCAACAACACCATCCTTCAGTCCGCGTTCTTCTCCCTCGCCAAGGTCATGCCCGAGGAGCAGGCCATCCAGTACATGAAGGACGCCGCGACGCACTCCTACCTGAAGAAGGGTCAGGACATCGTCGATATGAACCACAAGGCCATCGACCTCGGCGCTACCGCCTACAAGAAGATCGACGTTCCCGCCGATTGGGCCAACGCCGTGGACGAGGACAAGGCCGAGGTGCTCAAGGGCAAGCCGGAGCTGGTCAAGCAGGTCAAGGACATCCTCGACCCCATCGACCGCATGGACGGCGACAGCCTGCCGGTTTCCGCCTTCATGCCGCACGTGGACGGCCAGTGGGAGCTGGGCGCTGCCGCTTACGAAAAGCGCGGCGTTGCCGTTTCCGTTCCCACCTGGGACGAGACCAAGTGCATCCAGTGCAACAACTGCGCCTACGTCTGCCCGCACGCCACCATCCGTCCTTTCGCGCTCACCGAGGAGGAGGCCAAGAACGCTCCCGCCGCCGCCAAGATCGTTGACATCAAGGCTGGCAAGGGCAAGGGCGTCTATAAGTACACCATGGCCATCTCCCCGCTCGACTGCATGGGCTGCGGCGTCTGCATCGGCCAGTGCCCGGTCGGCGCGCTGACCATGGTCGCGCAGGAGGGCGAGCTCAAGCAGCAGGAGGTCTTCGACTACTGTGTCGACGAGGTCGCGCCCAAGGCCGATATGCAGGATACCACCGTCAAGGGCAGCCAGTTCATGCAGCCCATGCTCGAGTTCTCCGGCTCCTGCGCCGGCTGCGCCGAGACGAGCTACGCGCGTCTCATCACCCAACTCTTCGGCGACCGTATGTACATCTCCAATGCCACCGGCTGCTCGTCCATCTGGGGCGGCCCCGGCGCTACCTCCCCGTACTGCACGGATAAGAACGGCCACGGTCCCGCGTGGTGCAACTCCCTGTTCGAGGACAACGCCGAGCATGGCTTCGGTATGTTCATCGGTCAGGAGAAGATCCGTGAGGACCTTGCCGACAAGACCCGCGAGCTGATCGCCGCGAATTCCTATCCCGCCTTGAAGGAAGCTGCCCAGAAGTGGCTCGACACCTTCACTGACGGCAAGGCCAACGCGGAGGCCACCCGTGCCTATGTTGCCGCGCTGGAGGAGTGCGTGAATACCATCGACGACACCATCGCCTTCCTTGAAAGCGACAAGGCCAAGACCATGCTCGGCGACAAGCTGCCCGAGATGCTCGCAGGCGCCAAGGCGCACAAGGCCGCCGGCGGCAAGTACTGCACCTGCCCCGCCTGCACCCTCGCGCTTGAAATTCTCGACAAGAAGGAATACCTCGCCAAGAAGTCCCAGTGGATCTTCGGCGGCGATGGCTGGGCCTACGATATCGGTTACGGCGGTCTCGACCACGTTATCGCCCAGAACAAGGACGTCAACATCTTCGTCTTTGATACCGAGGTCTACTCCAACACCGGCGGACAGGCTTCCAAGGCTTCCAACATCGGTCAGGTCGCGCAGTTTGCGGCAGCCGGTAAGGAGACCAAGAAGAAGAGCCTTTCCGAGATCGCGATGCAATATGGCTACGTCTACGTCGCGCAGGTCGCCATGGGCGCCAACCCCGCGCAGACCATCAAGGCTATCTGCGAGGCCGAGGCTTATCCCGGCCCGTCCCTCATCATCGGCTACAGCCCCTGCGAGATGCACTCCATCAAGGGCGGCATGATGAACTGCCAGAAGGAAATGAAGAAGGCCGTCGAGTGCGGCTACTGGAACCTGTTCCGCTTCAACCCTGCTGCCGAGCAGAAGTTCACCCTCGACTCCAAGGCGCCCGCGGGCGGCTATCAGGAGTTCTTGATGAACGAGGCCCGTTACAGCCGTCTGACCCGCGAGTTCCCCGAGCGCGCCGACACCCTGTTTGCCCGCAACGAGGAAGCCGCCAAGGAGCGCTACGAGCACCTCGTCAAGCTCATTGACATGTACGACAAGAAGTAAGCAAGGTCCCATTCAGGAGGGCTGCCGAAGGGCAGCCCTCCTTTTTGCGCGGAAAATGGAGGAGACGCCATACATTTTCGGCGATTTGTATAAAAAATTTATCTTTACATCATCTATAGAAATGTTCTATAATTAAATGACGGCGGGCACGTCGTAGGACGTGCCCGCGCTTTGCGATTCGGAAAGGTGTGAAGGTTTTGTCGAGACTTGACATTATGACGCCGTCGCGCGCACAGACCGTGATCGACGGACTGTACCGCGACGTGGAGCGGCGCATTGCCGCCAGCCCTCCGGGACTGTGCCCGGTGGACCTTGCGATGAACTTTTTGAACCTCTGCCACGCGCAGACCTGCGGCAAGTGCGTACCCTGCCGCGTCGGCCTCGGTCAGCTCTCCGATTTGATGGAGAGCGTGCTCGACGGCAAGGCGACGATGGAGACCATCGCGCTCATCGAGCGCACAGCGCGTGTGATCGTCAACAGCGCGGACTGCGCCATCGGGCGCGACGCGGCGCGGCTGGTGCTCGACGGCATCCAGGGCTTCCGCGACGACTATGAAGAGCATGTTCTGCGCCACCGCTGCCTCGGCGGGATGCAGAACCCCGTCCCCTGCGTGGCGCTGTGCCCCGCGGGCGTGGACATTCCCGGCTACACCGTGCTGGTGAAGTACGGCCGCTACGCGGACGCCGTGCGGCTCATCCGGCAGGATAACCCATTCCCCTCCGCCTGCGCGTACATCTGCGAGCATCCCTGTGAGGCGCGCTGCCGCCGCAACATGATCGACGACGCGGTGAACATCCGCGGGCTCAAGCGCTACGCGGTGGACCACGCGGGCTATGTGCCCCATCCCACCTGCGCCGAGGAGACCGGCAAGACGGTCGCCATCGTCGGCGGCGGGCCGAGCGGCCTTTCCGCAGCGTACTACCTCGCGCTGATGGGCCACAAGGTCACGGTGTATGAAAAGCGGGCGAAGCTCGGCGGCATGCTGCGCTACGGCATCCCCGCCTACCGTCTGCCGCGCGAGATATTGGACGCAGAGATCTCGTCGCTCCTCTCTGTCGGCATTGCTGTAAAGGTCAATGTGGATGTCGGCGACGAGATCACCTTCGACGAGCTGCGCGGTCAATATGACGCGCTCTATCTCGCGCTCGGCGCGCACACGGATAAAAAGACCGGCATTGAGGGCGAAGATGCCGAGGGCGTCATGTCCGCAGTCGAGATGCTGCGCGAGATCGGCGACGATCACATGCCCGATTTCCGCGGCAAGGAGATCGTGGTCATCGGCGGCGGCAACGTCGCGATGGACGTGTGCCGCAGCGCGGTGCGCCTCGGCGCGCGCAAGGTGAGCTGCGTCTACCGCCGCCGCCGGGAGGATATGACCGCGCTGCCCGAGGAGGTCGAGGGCGCGGTTGCCGAGGGCGTGGAGCTGGTCACATTGCAGGCCCCCGTGCGCATCGAGACGAACGGGCAGGGCCACGCGGTCGCGCTCTGGACGCAGCCGCAGATCATCGGCGAGATGGATGATAAGGGCCGGCCCAAGCCGGAGAAGGCAAAGCTCTTTGAAAAGCGCATCGCGGCGGATGGGATTGTGGTCGCCATCGGACAGGGCGTGGAAACGCACGGTTTTGAGCAGAGCAAGATCACCATCAAGCGCGGCGCCTTCGTCACCGAGGCCAGCGGCCAGATCGACAATATGGACGGCGTATTTGCCGGCGGCGACTGCGTCACCGGCCCCGCCACCGTCATCCGCGCCATCGCGGCGGGCAAGGTCGCGGCGGCGAACATCGACGAATACCTCGGCTATCACCATGTCATCGACGTGGGTGTGGAGGTCCCGACCGCGCGGCTGAACAACAAGCCGCCCCACGGCCGCATCAACACCACCGAGCGCGAGGCCGACGAGCGCAAGCGCGACTTCAAGTGCATCGAGTGCGGCCTGACGGACGAGGAGGCTTACGCCGAGGCGTCCCGCTGCCTGCGCTGCGACCACTTCGGCTACGGCATTTTCCGCGGAGGGAGGAAGGGCAAATGGTAAAGAATGTGACGCTGACCATCGACCATAAGAGCATCACGGTGCCCGAGACGACCACGATCCTCGAGGCCGCGCGAATGCTCAACATCAACATCCCGACGCTCTGCTACTTAAAGGACGTCAACGAGATCGCCGCCTGCCGCCTGTGCTGCGTGGAGGTCAAGGGCATGGAGCGCCTTGTCCCCGCGTGCGACAACGTGGTGGCGGACGGCATGGAGGTTTTTACCAACAGCCCTATGGCGCGCGAGGCGCGCCGCGCGAATCTGCGGCTGATCCTCTCCGAGCACGACACGAGCTGCACGAGCTGCCCGCGCAGCGGCAACTGCACGCTGCAGTCGCTCGCGAACGATTTCAATATGCGCGGCGAGCACTACCCCACCAAGCTGCGCCGGGAGGCGGTGGACTACTCCACGCCGCTCATCCGCGAGAACGACAAGTGCGTGAAGTGTATGCGCTGCATCCAGATCTGCGAGAACGTGCAGACCGTGAAGATCTGGGACCTGCTCGGCACCGGCTCCCGCGCGACGGTGGACGCCTCGCGCAACCGCCGCATCCAGGATACGGAATGTACCTACTGCGGGCAGTGCATCACGCATTGCCCCACGGCGGCGCTGCGGGAGCGCGACGACACGGGCATCGTCTTTGACGCCATCGACGACCCCAACACCGTCACGGTCGTGCAGGTCGCGCCGGCGGTGCGCGCCGCCTGGGCGGAGCAGTTCAGCCTTTCGCCGGAGTTCGCCACGCCCAAGCGCATGGCGGCCGCCCTGCGCGAGCTGGGCTTCAACTATGTGTTCGACACCGACTTTGCCGCCGACCTCACCATCATGGAGGAGGGTAGCGAGTTTCTTGAGCGCTTCACGCACAAAAAGGACTACCGCTGGCCGATGTTCACCTCCTGCTGCCCGGGCTGGGTGCGCTTCCTCAAGTCGCAGTATCCCGAGCGGACGGAGGAGCTTTCCACCGCGAAGTCCCCGCAGCAGATGTTCGGCGCCATTGCCAAGACCTACTTTGCCGAGAAGATCGGCATTGATCCCAAGCGGCTGTTCGTCGTGTCCATCATGCCGTGCGTCGCAAAGAAGAGCGAGTGTGCGCTCCCGACCATGCGCGGCGCGGACGATATTCCAGACGTTGACGTAAGCATCACCACGCGCGAGCTGGACATCATGCTCCGCGCGAACCACATTTCCCCCGTCCACCTGCCGGAGGAGGAGTTCGACTCCCCGCTCGGCAGCGGCACGGGCGCGGCGGTCGTGTTCGGTGCGACCGGCGGCGTGATGGACGCCGCGCTCCGCTCGGCGTACTACCTCGTGACTGGCGAGAACCCCGACCCCGACGCCTTCACCGCCGTGCGCGGCATGGGCGGCTGGAAGGAGGCGAGCTTTACCATTCCCACGGCGGGCGAGGTGAAGGTCGCGGTGGTAAGCGGTCTCGGCAACGCAAGAAAGCTGCTCGACGCCATCGGGCGCGGCGAAGTACAGTATGACTTCGTCGAGGTCATGGCCTGTCCCGGCGGCTGCGCGGGCGGCGGCGGTCAGCCCATCCACGACGGACAGGAGCTGGCGGAGTCGCGCGGCGGCGTGCTCTGGCGTCTCGACAAGAACGAGACCCTGCGCTTCTCCCATGAGAATCCGGACGTGCAGGCGCTTTACCGCGATTATCTCGGCAAGCCCATCGGGGAGAAGTCGCACCATCTGCTCCACACCGACCATCTGGCGTGGGAGATGCCGCAGGCGCAGAGAGGGCAATAAGCAAACGAAAAGCGCGGCGTCCGCCGCGCTTTTCCGAATTTTCATCTTTTTGCAAATAACAGTAGCTTTTTGTGGATTTTGTGGTACAATAAATGCACACTTGATCATCCTGCACGAAAGAGGCATTTTTCATGGAATTTGTTGCAAATGAGTCCAAAAAGGTCGAGATCGAGACCTCGACCGGCGTCTATCAGCGCCACGCCATTCAGACGCATTTCGTCCAGATCGGCGAGAATTATATCGACTTGATCGAACGCTACGTCAAGCCGCTCTATGAGGAGGGCGACCTGCTGAGCATCAGCGAAAAGGTCATCGCTCTGTGTCAGAAGCGCATCGTCTACCGCAAGGACATCCACCCCGGCTTCTGGGCGAAGCTGCTGTGCCGCTTCGTACACGTCACGCCTGCGGGTCCCGGCGCGGGTACACCGCACAAGATGCAGCTCATCATTATGATCTGCGGCCTGCCGCGCGTGCTGCTGGCGGCCTTCTGCTCGGCGGTGACGAAGCTCTTCGGCAAGAAGGGCGTGTTCTACAAGGTCTGCGGACACGAGGTGGACGGCATCGACGGTCTGATCGACTACGATATTTCGTTCAAGGAGTATGTGGACTACGGTATTCTCAATCCCGAAAACCCCTCCGGCGTCTGCGATGAGATCTACGAAAAGACCGGCGTGAAGGCCATGATCATTGACGCGAGCGACATCGACTGCGTGATTCTCGGCAAGTGCCGCGACGTCACGCTGACGGACGAGCAGCTCTGCGAGATCGTGCGCGACAATCCCGCGGGGCAGGAGGGGCAATGCACCCCGTTCATCCTCATCCGCAAAAAGGCTTAACAAAAAGAAAGAACCTGCGTCTCTGAACTGCTACCCATCAAGAGGACAGTGAAAAAATATAAAATTTTTCTTGGTCAGCAGCTATGTGCTGCTGACCGCTTTTTATGCGGTGAGACAACGCTTGTGCTTTTCCATCAGCGTCAACACGCTCAGATTGCGTTGCACCCATCTGTCGCTGTGGAGTATGATGCACCTTTGGCTAATTTCAGAGTTGAGCTTTATTCCGTAAGTCATATTTTTTGCCGATTTCCGCCGGACTACCCTTTCCAGACAGATACTTTTGTACCGTCTGCAGCTTTAGTTCTGGGCTGTATGCATGGTTTCGCCTGTTCGCCAGAAAGGCCGCTGCTCTTTCTAATTTTCTGGCATAACCATGCTCCCTCTATGGGCGACAGTTTGCTTTTTCACTGTCTTTCATAGAAGGAGCATATCGCCAAGAGATAAGGGGGGGAGAAGAGTTCGCTTTTTCTATCATCGGTTTGTAAAATTGATTGCGAACGAAATATACAGTAAATTTTGCAAAAATTAGTTTAAATAATACTTTGAAACAATATTCTTTATACACCAGACAGGGACGTCTATGAGGATACGCCTAAAACGGATACAACCAAGCGATATGTAACGCTCCCCCGCAGAGACTATGCAGCTCTTGAAACAGTATAAGACACGGCAGGCTGTGAGACGTTTGCGGCTCGGGGAATACTATCAAGAGAAAGGCTTTGTATTTTCACAGGACAACGGCGGCCCCATGCACCCAGACAGGTCAGCACAACAGCGAAGATCTCTGCTCATATGATGGAGGCTGCCGATCAGAAAAATGCCGACATTTTGGCCGATGTATTTTTGAAAAAAGCCTAAATTTTCACAGCGAGTTGAATTAAAGTTGAATTAGCAGAATAAGGCAAAACCCAAATCTTCTCAAAAAGTTAGAAAAACCACCGTTTTCATCACGAAAACGGTGGTTTTTATGGTTGCGGGAGGAGGACTTGAACCTCCGACCTCCGGGTTATGAGCCCGACGAGCTACCAGCTGCTCTATCCCGCGATATGGAGTTGTGGAAATACTGGTGCCGGTGACCGGACTCGAACCGGTACAGTATTGCTACCGGGGGATTTTAAGTCCCCTGTGTCTACCTATTCCACCACACCGGCGGATATCGGCAACGATTAATATACCATATTCCGGCTGTCATGTCAACACTTGAAACGAAAAAATATAGCGAAGTTTACTTGTAAAAGTAAATTCCGGTAGTGGATGGAAGTTAGTCTTACAAACAGTAGGCTGGAATTTAATCTTACAAACAAGAATAGGACAGGAATCAGATAGAAGGGGAATCTCATGATTGGAAACAGGTCTTTCGGTGGATGTGTTCGCTTGGCAAAAAATTGCGGGTAACGGAGGAAGTTGTTTTTCCCCGCTACCCGCAATTTCACTCCTTAGCCGAATACCTCGTCCAGCTTTTATAAAGTAATACAAAGTAAAAATCCATCTTTTAGAAAGATACTCTATCGTATGGAATATGAAAAGTAAGAGCACGTTCCATATACCATCCAATAGTTAGAGATGCTGACTATTTGGAGGATAGAGTAGTGAAATATGAATCCGTTGGCCGACATATCCAACAAGAGCGTAAAGCTCGTAAAATGACGCAGAGCGTTCTGGCGGAGTAAGCTTCCATTTCTACTAAATACATCAGCAACATAGAATGCGGAGAAAAGCTGCCAAGGCTCGAATTGAGGATGGCCTAATATGTATCAAAAAATCACAGGCTTTCTGAAAGCATGGAAAGAAAGCGAGTACCGCAAGTAGCTTGTTTTTCAGTGTGCAAGATAGGTCGATATGCCCATGTACAGTTCTCTCCATAAACGGTTACCGCACCTGCTCTACACGGATTTATGGAGGCGTTTTTGCAACACCAAAAGAACGCTAAAGCAAGGACACCTGCCCCTCAAATGAGGAGCAGGTGCCCATTTTCAGGCATATATCCACGCTCGATGATTTGCTTCTCCATGAGCTTGCGAGCAGTCTCGATGCCGTGCCAATAGCCACTTTTGAAATCGTCGGTCGCATCATTTGGAATCGCTGACCGAAGCATAATATATTCGCGCGCCGCAGATTCGGAGATACCCATAATCGTTCTTGCCTCCCACTACCTCTATCCTAATATGTGCTTGTATCTTACACCAAATTTTGCGTTCCTGTCAAACGCCACCCATCAACGATTGGACTATAATATCAAAAGAAGAATAGCTGCTCAAATTTGCAATCCAATGCAGTACACAGTACGAGGGCCAGCTTTGCGGTTGGACTAAATTGACCGGTTTCAATGGAGCTAATTGTGTTTCTCGAAACACCGACCATTTCGGCGAGAGCAGCCTGTGACAGTCCCTTTTCTGTTCTCGCCTCTTTTATTCGATTATGAAGAATCAACGAGTCATCCATTCATTTTATCCCCTTAGGCTCAGTACAAATTTAACCATTAAAAATATGCACAGGCCACAGTAGAGCAACGTCATAAAAATTTCATGACGGTTTTTTAGTTTGATTGCCTTCACCAAGAATACCGTTCCTAAGATGGAGAAGTTTACGGCCCAACAACTCCAGTTGATATTTCTGGTTAATGCCCACTGTAGCGTGCAAACCAAGATACAGGTCAGGCAGCCGACTATGTAGGCTATTTTACTCGCCTGCTTTAAGCACTCCGCTTCCACAATATCCTGATTTTTGTTTTCTTTTCGGCTGGCAGCCAAAATTTCTTCCTTGGTCATCGTTGCTCCTCCTTGCCAAGTTTTATTTGCATTGACAGCTTATCATTGCCAAGTAAACTTGTCAAGCCTTTTGCCAAAAAGTTCTCATTTTTTTGACATTAAAGCTACTGACTGAATGCAGATAATATCTTGCGACTGTTTCATTGTCTTGAAGAAAGATTATGAATAGCTCTGCAGTTGTTGACATTATAGCACCTTATGCATATAATATAGCTATAATATTACTATTGTTGTAATGGGAGGTTTAATTATGAATATCCGTCCTTCTGCCGCAATCCGACAAAATTATAATGAAATCGCCGAATTGTGCAAAAAAACCGCCGAGCCTGTATTTCTCACAAAAAACGGCGAGGGTGATTTAGTTGTCATGGATATTGAAACCTTTAATCGCCGCGAAAAAATGCTGAAGCTCAGAGAAGAGCTTCTTGCCGTCGAAGAGGACCGTTCGCAAGGCCGCAATGGCTGTACCATTGACGAGCTTGACGCCTACCTTGACGATATTATTGCAGAGGGTTAAGCGGATGGCGGATAAGAAATACAATGTTATTATCTCGGATAGAGCAAAACAAATGCTCCGGTCGCACTTGCGATTTATGGCTCAGGTGAACAAGTCAGCAGCTGTCAAGGTGAAGAAGGAATTGGTGGATGCGATGCGTTCGCTGCAGCAAATGCCGCAGCGATTCCCGTTTTTTGACGAACTGTACATACCGCCCAACAAGTACCACAAGATGTATGTTCCAAAATGGTATCTGGTCCTCTACCAAATTCAGGATGATACCGTTTACATAGACTATATCCTTGATTGCCGCGAGGACTACAGTTGGCTTATCCACTAAAAGGAAGAAGATATGAGAGATGAATATAATATTGCGGAACTGAACCCGAGAAAAAATCCGTATGTGGAAGCACCATTCACGGCTACAACACAGGAGAACGTTCACAGCTTGCCAGAAGCACAAATGCCGGCAGACACGGAACAACTATTGTTGGACTTTGGCGAAGGTCTATGCACATAACCGAAAAAAGGGAGCAGATGCGCCGATTTAGAGCGCCCCTGTTCCCTTTTTATCTACACAAATATTGCACCCCGTTTGGCTATGCCATTTCTGATTCACGCACGAACCCCTTGTTATTGCTTGCTTTTTTGACGGCAGCGGGCGCATGGGGTGCCAAATATGTGTAGATACTCTTACCGTGCAAAATAATTGGCGACATGAGATACCATTCTCTGCCTCACACTTTATCTTGCGGCAGCTCTATCTGCCTGCCGTTTTATGTAATTTTCTGATTATTTATGGTGAATTATGTTGCGAATTGGGGCGGCGTGTACTATAATAAAAAAATCAAGGGAGACAGTACCTCTTGATGAGAAATGGGCCCATTTCTCATCCTTTGCCATGGCAAAGGATGATTCCCTTCTGCTCGCGGGTGATGGATGAGGAGTTGGCCGTCTGAAAGGAAGACTGCTATGACGACCAGTGATGAACGCATTACCTCAGTCAGCAAAAATATTCAAGAGAAAGCAAACCTGATTTGGAATGTTGCGAACACTCTGTTTGGCGCATTCAAACCCCATGAGTACGGCCTTGTTATTCTCCCTATGGTGGTCATCAAACGCTTTCATGACTGCCTGCTGCCGACCCACGACGCAGTTTTGGATACCTGCAAAAAGGTGGAGCATCTTGCCGTCAAGGACGGATTTTTAAGGAAGGCATCCGGTTACCAGTTTTACAACATCAGTCCTTATACCTTTGAGACGCTGAAGGCGGACCCGGAGGGCATTAACGACAACTTCCGCGCTTACATCAATGGCTTCTCCGACAACATTCAGGACATCCTTACCCGTATGAACTTCGCCGCTCAAATCGACCGTATGGAGGAGGCTGGCCTGTTGTATCAGGTCGTTGTGGACTTCTGCTCTGAGCAGGCTGATATGCGGCCTGAGAAAATCTCCGCGGTGGATATGGGGTATATCTTTGAGAACCTTGTCCAGCGCTTTTCCGAATCCTACAACGAGGAAGCGGGGGCACATTTTACCAGCCGCGACATTATTTACTTGATGTGCGACCTGCTGATTACCGGTGATAAGAACGCATTCCGCGGCGACGGTATCACCAAGACGGTCTACGACATGACGATGGGGACCAGCCAGATGCTCACCTGCATGGAGGAGCGCCTAAAGCAGTTGGATGCCGATGCGGATGTCACCTGCTTCGGTCAAGAACTGAATCCCTTTACCTTTGGCATCGCCAAGGCAGATATGTTGATTCGCGGCGGAGACCCGGACAATATGCAGTTCGGAGACACACTCAGCGACGACAAATTCGACGGCTATGCCTTCGACTACGAAATCTCGAACCCGCCGTTCGGTATCGACTGGAAGCGGGAGGCCGCCGAAGTGGAGGCAGAGCATCGCCGCGGTGCCGCAGGACGCTTTGCTCCGGGACTTCCGAGCAAGAGCGATGGACAGATGCTGTTTATGCTCAACGGGATTTCCAAGCTGAAGCCGGATGGCCGTATGGCTATCATTCAAAACGGCTCGTCCCTTTTCACCGGCGATGCAGGCTCCGGACAGAGCGAGATTCGCCGCTATCTCATCGAAAACGACTGGCTGGACGCTATCGTGCAGCTTCCTAACGATAGCTTCTACAACACCGGCATTGCAACTTATATCTGGATTATCACCAAGGACAAGCCCGAGGAGCACATCGGCAAAGTCCAGCTCATTGATGCCAGCAAATGCTATGAGAGCCGCCGCAAGGCCATCGGCAACAAGCGGGTGGACATCACAGAGCTTTGTCGAAACCTTATCGTGTCCGCCTACGGCGAGTATACGGATAAGGAATATTCCGTTCCGACCGCCGATGGAAAGACGACCGTTTCCTGCAAAAGCCGCGTGCTTGACAGCGTGAGCCTCGGCTACTACAAAATCGTGGTGGAAAGCCCAGAACTGGACGAAAACGGCAGTAAGGTCATGAAGCGCGGCAAGCCTGTGGCGGACGCTTCCAAGCGTGACACAGAGAATGTGCCGCTCGACGAGGACATTGACGCCTATTTTGCCCGCGAGGTCCTGCCCTACAACCCGGACGCATGGATTGACAAGAGCAAGACCAAGGTGGGTTATGAGATTCCCTTCACCCGCACCTTCTATGAGTACAAGCCCATTGAGCCTGCCGCCGACATCGCCAAGCGCATTGAGGCGCATGAGCAGTCGTTGATGCAGAAGCTTCATGACCTGTTTGGGAAGGACGGTGAGTGACATGACGCCTGCTGTGGGTTATACAGAGATGAAAGGCAGCGGGACTGCGTGGTTAGGCGATATCCCTGCTGACTGGAAAGTTTCTAAAATTGGTACATTGTACACACTCCGAAACGAAAAGGTCAGTGATAAGGACTACCCACCTTTGTCCGTAACAATGAAAGGAATTTTGCCCCAACTTGAAACGGCAGCAAAGACAGATGATGGTGATAACCGCAAACTGGTGATGGTGGGAGATTTTGCAATTAACAGTCGTTCTGATAGACGTGGCTCCTGCGGCATTTCTCCTTATAATGGCTCGGTTTCCCTTATAAATACGGTGCTAACACCGAGAAAGAGTATGCACCCTGATTATTATAATTGGTTGTTCCATACAGGCCTGTTTGCAGATGAATTCTATAAATGGGGGCGTGGAATTGTTGACGACCTTTGGACTACCCGATGGTCAGAAATGAAGCGAATTTTAGTGACAGTACCTCCATACGAAGAACAAACCGCCATTGCCGCATACCTCGATACCCAATGCGCCAAAATCGACGAGATAATCGCCGAAGCCAAAGCCAGCATTGAGGACTACAAGAAGTGGAAGGCATCCATCATCTACGAAGCCGTCACCAAGGGCCTTGACCCGACTGCGGAGATGAAGGATAGTGGGATACTGCACAAAGCCAAGATTCCTAAGCATTGGAGTAAAATCCGAGTGAAGTATGTTTCTGATATTGTTGGTCGTATAGGGTTTAGGGGCTACACGGCACAGGATTTTGCAGCTGCTGGAGAAGGTGCAATTACTCTTAGTCCATCCAATATAAAAGACTATGGGATGAGCTATGAAAAATGCTCGTATGTATCTTGGGAAAAGTATCATGAGAGTCCAGAGATAATGGTAAAAAACGGCGATATTCTTTTTGTTAAGACGGGTTCTTCTTATGGAAAGTCTGCTATGGTTGAGAAATTGCCTTCAAAGGCAACAATAAATCCTCAGCTGATAATATTCAAAGATGTTGATGGTATTAGCCCTAAATATCTGCTCTATTTTCTTCAATCAAATCTTGCGAAAACGCAGATGGAATTCATTGTTACCGGCGGAACGATTCCAACTATGTCACAAGAAAAGATGAGGAATTTTGCTTTGCCATATCCTCCGGTTGATGAACAACAAAATATCGTATTATACCTCGATAATCAGTGCAACAAAATGCGTGAATTGATTGATGAAAAGCAACAACTTATTGATACACTCGAAACCTATAAAAAGTCCCTTGTCTACGAAGTTGTGACAGGAAAAAGGAAGGTGTGCTGAGATGACTTGCACTTGTACCTGCATGAATGAAGAGGCTCTGAATCTCTTGCGTGATGTGCTTATTCCGATTATTGCAAGCCTCATAGGTGGGGGACTGACGCTTGTGGGAGTTTGGAAAACGCTTAAAGCGGATAGGGTAAGGTTTGAGGAATCGCAACGGCTTTCTGTAAAGCCATATTTTTATCACAGTAACTTTACCAGACCAGATGCCCAATTAGAATTTCGCGCTGAAACTGAAAATGGGCAGACAACAAGGCTATATGGGGTTCTTTGTAATACAGATAATGCAATCCTTATTCTTGAGAAAATCTCTGCAGGAGAAAACCATTACAAATCGCGTGGTAATTGTGTTGTTCCTAAAAATAAAACCGTTAGCATTGAGATTTTTTTGTGCGGTGCAGATAAAGATGCAGAAGTGACCCTGCACATAAAGGATGTGCTTGAAAACTGCTATAAGTACAAAGTGGATTTCTCATGTCAAAATAACGGCATGTTAGAGATTTCGAGTTATAAAGAAATTTAGCCGAATAAGATATCTCCCGTTTTAATGGAGGAACGATTATGCCCGATAACGAAAAGCAATTTGAGCAGGATATTGAGTCCTTTCTGATTTCCCCCGCAGGAGGATGGCAGAAGACCTCGGATGCAGGCTACTGCGCTCCGGTGTCCTCCGGCATGGCATTGGATATCGGCACGCTGACAGCCTTTATAAAGGCTACGCAGCCTGTGTCGTGGCAGCGACTGGAGAAGCAGAGCGACGGCAACGCCGAAAAGAAATTCTATAAAGCGTTTGAAAATGCCGTGGAGAACGACGGCCTTATCTCCGTGCTGCGCCACGGCTTCAAGCACCGCGGTATTGATTTCCGTGTCTGCTACTTCAAGCCGGAATCCACGCTGAATGATGTAGCGGTGAAGCGTTACCGGCAGAACATCTGCCAGTGCATCCGCCAGTGGCACTACTCCGAGCAGAACCATAATAGCGTTGATATGATGCTGGCGGTCAACGGCATTCCTGTCATTGCCATCGAGCTGAAGAACCAGCTTACCGGGCAGAGCATCGACAACGCCAAACAACAGTGGATGTTTGACCGCGACCCGCGTGAGTTAGCCTTTCAGCTGAATCATCGCATTTTGGCTTTCTTTGCCGTGGACCTTTATGAAGCGGTGATGACGACCAAGCTCAACGGCGCAAAGACTTTCTTTCTGCCATTCAATCAGGGCAGCAATGGTCCGGGCAACGATGGCGGCGCAGGAAATCCCTCTCGGGATGACGGCGACTATGTGACCGCCTACCTTTGGCGAGAGGTCCTCCAGAAGGATAGCCTTTTGGATATCCTCCAGAAGTTCATCAGCTTTGACGCGAAGGGAAAGAAGGTCATCTTCCCACGCTATCATCAGATGGATGCCGTTCGCAAGCTGGTCGGAGATGTCCGCGAGCAAGGTCCCGGACACAACTATCTCGTCCAGCATAGTGCAGGCTCCGGCAAGTCCAACTCTATCGCGTGGACAGCCTATCGCTTGGCGAGCCTACATGATGCGGACAATAAGCCCATATTCAGTTCGGTAGTCATCGTTACAGACCGCACCGTGCTGGACGCACAGCTTCAGGAGACTATCTCCGGCTTTGACCATACGCTCGGTTCTGTCGTTACCATCGACGAAAAGAAAAACTCCAAGGACCTTCGGGACGCGCTGAACGCCGGCAAGCGCATTATCGTCACCACGCTGCAGAAATTTCCTGTCATCTATGAAGAAGTCGATGATACAAAGGGAAAATCCTTTGCCATTATTGTGGACGAGGCCCACAGCAGCCAGACCGGTCAAAGCGCCATGAAGCTGAAGATGGCTTTGGCAGATACCCATGATGCGCTGAAGGAATACGCCGAAATCGAGGGTAAGGCAGAAGACGAGGTCGAAGACGCCGAGGACAATCTTGTGCGGGAACTGGTCACACACGGTAAGCACAAGAATTTGAGCTTCTTTGCCTTTACTGCGACGCCGAAGAAAAAGACGCTGGAGATGTTCGGCGAGCCATACCTGGACGGCTCGTTCCATCCGTTCCATATCTATTCCATGCGTCAAGCCATTGAAGAAGGCTTCATCCTGAATGTCCTTGAGAACTACACCACCTACAAGACCTGCCTTCAAATCGCAAAGAACACCCCGGATAACCCTGAGGTTCCGACCATCAAGGCAATCAAGACCATCAAAAAGTATGGCGAGTTCCACGCTTATGCCCTGCAGCAGAAGGCCGCTATCATCGTGGAGACATTCCGTGATGTGACAAAGCACAAGATTGGCGGCAAGGGGAAAATGATGGTAGTGACCGCCTCCCGTCTGGCAGCAGTTCGCTATTATCACGAAATCAAAAAATATCTTGAAGAGAACAACTATAAGGATATTGAAATCCTCATTGCCTTTTCCGGTAGCATTAAGGACCCCGAAGCAAAGGGAGACCATGAATACACCGAAAGCGGCATGAATGTGGACCGCGATGGGAACCACGTCAGCGAGAGCCAAACGAAGCAGGTATTCCATGATGAGGGCGATGTCCTCATTGTCGCCGAGAAGTATCAGACCGGTTTTGATGAGCCCCTTCTGCATACGATGATTGTAGATAAGAAGCTGCGCGATGTGAAGGCGGTCCAGACACTGAGCCGTTTGAACCGCATCTATCCCGGAAAAGAGGATACATACATTCTTGACTTTGTGAATACGAAGGAAGATATTTTGAAGGCATTCCAGCCGTACTATCAGGAGACCAGCCTGTCTGAAGAAATCAATATCGACCTCATTTACAAGACGCAGAAGCAGCTTCGAGACTTCCGTATCTATAACGACGATGATGTGGAAGCAGTCAGTAAAATTTACTTCTCGCCCGAAGCAAAGAAGATGCAGACGGCGCAAGCAAAAATCTCCAGCGTACTGCTTCCGATTTCGAAAGCGTACAACGAGCTGGACAAGAACACCAAGTATCAGTTCCGGCGCACGATTAGGACCTTCGTAAAGTGGTACAACTACATTTCTCAAATCGTGCGAATGTTTGATAAGCAGCTGCACAAGGAATATCTGTTCTGCTCATACCTGTCTCGCTTGCTTCCAGCAGAATTAAATACTCCGTGGGACCTCGAAAATCGAGTAAAGCTGGAATATTACCGACTTGAGAAGACTTTTGAGGGCGCTATCGCCTTGCAGGAACAGAAGGTTGCCTTGGAGCCTGAACAGGTCAAGAAGGGCGTTGTAATGAACACCAAGAAGGACCCGCTGGATACTATCATTGAGGCAATCAACGAAGCGTATAAGGGCGCATTTACAGATGCCGACCGCGTTCTGATTGGTGCCTTGCGTGAAAAGCTTCTTGCGGACAAGAAACTTCGTAAAGCAGCGAAAGCGGATGGGCAGCAGATTTTCGAGAAGAATGTCTTTCCGAAAGTATTTGAGGATACGGCTCAGAAGTCTTATACCGAAAGTGTTGACACCTACACAAAGCTCTTTGAAGATGGCGCGAAATACCAGGCCATTATGAAGGCGTTGGCAAAGGAACTCTACCGTGAGCTCCGCAACGGTCAGGAGGAAAACGATGCCAAGGGCTAAGAAAGACGGAGTACATCTGAACTGTTATATCAACAGAGAGCTTAGAGAAAAGCTGGACGCTTACGCGGAAGAAAAAGGGCAAACCGTAACGATGGCCCTTGAGCGTATTCTCAAGCAATACTTTGACTCCCTGACGGATAAACAGGAAGAACACAAGGAATAACAGAATGGGCAGCAGGAGGCTACGGCTTTTCACCGTTGGTCTCCTGCCGCCTATTTCTACTATAGCACACTAAACTTAAAAGAAGTAGGGCTTCTTGTTTTGCTTGATTCTGTCTTCCTTGCAACATAAGTCTAATTGTTGGGGAAACATTTTCAAGAACATTTCTTCTGCATCAAAAATAGCTTCCTTGGTAGGCAGTGGTATCTACCTGAAGTTTTATATCCTCCACGCACATAGGTATTGGCAACCGCGCAGAAGCGTGATACAATGGTTTCATTCCAAGGAGAGTTAAATCCCCGTTTGCAATGTGGCGGGGTAAAACGCTCCTTCAGTGAAAGGGGTGAGGCCGATGC
>ERZ808245.123-NODE-123-length-44894-cov-5.325699_pt1 | contig 44894 bp, 23 predicted proteins | sample MGYA00521243_ERZ808245 | MGnify/ENA primary metagenome ERZ808245 (study PRJEB31516, sample SAMN03275576) | gut metagenome | biome: mammalia-associated habitat; material: feces | host: Papio cynocephalus | place: Kenya | collected 2012-07-07 ... | reverse complement strand
AACTATGTCTTCTTTTATGTTCTTTTCAATTTGCGCAACTTATTGTACATTATCGTCACATAGTCATCACAGCTGTTGTCGTGCGAGACAGTGAGCGTCGGACGCGTTCCGCCGAAGCCGCAGTTTTTAGGCAAAACAGCCAGACAGCAGAAAAATGCCAAGCTGCGGTTAACGCGTACCCGCTTACTGTTATATACCGCAAAAATAGAAGGCCGCCATCTCGAAGCGAGCTGCAGCTCGCTTCGAGATGGCGGCCTTTTATACGCGGTTGCGTTTTACGCTTACCGGCTTCATTTTACCCGGACGGTTATTGAGCGCTTGCGTTAGGTTTGACGCTTACCTACTTTTTTGTATTCCATCTCTCCGCCTCACCTTACTCACTCTGTCAGACGCACACATTGATACAACTCTGAAGTCCGCGGAGCCAATCCATTTTCATAAAAAACATAAAACGGGAATTCAATTCGATAATACTCTGTAAGTGTATCCTTCCAAACCATACTCACCTTATAAGTACCGCTCAAAGCACCGCATGGTGTCATCTGGATGTATCCCGTGTCCGGATCCCCACTGCAGGAAATCAATGTATTCTCAGCCCATATAAGTCCAGCGTCCGTAGTTGTCAACTGCTCAATCCTAATCTCAGGTACCACACTGCCCCACCAATAACGCATCGGTATCATAAGAGGCATATCTCCCGTCACGATTGGATTTTCGTCCACCGCAACAATAGGGAGAGCGCAATACTCCAACTCTCTGGATCTGTAGCCGTCAGTAAATTGAAGAACACCAGGTGCGCCCGACTCCGCAAACGCCAGAGAAAGATCCAACAAGGCGGCGATATTACTCGGCAAGCGCAGTTCGTTTTCCCGCGCAAGAATATATCTTTGTCCTTCGATCGTGTATCTTGTTCCCGCTGGGAACTTTCCTCCGTTCCTCTGCAGTGTCACATCGTCTTCAGTAGTATACAGGGCAATTGGGATCAGTGGGTGGTAAGCGAACAACTTCTCATCGAGATAAACCAGACCGGACGGCTCTTCCGAATACTCCGGTTCAACCACAAAGCTAACCATCGTATTAAGGCCCCAAGTGACTGTTATGGTAATCGGCACTGTGCGGTATATGGTCACGACTTTCTCCTCGAACTCTTTCTCTTCTGTTTCAGTCTGGTCATTTCCGTCGGGCAAATCATTTTCGTTCCCGGGCAATTCCCCTGTATTCTCTTCAGGACGCATCTCTGCATCACCGGTTAAATCATCTCTATCCGCGTCATCGCCCATCTCCGTGTCTCCGGTCTCCTCCGTATTTTCTCCTTGCTGCGCTTCCTGTTCATTCATATTGCTTTGGTCATTCGCATTGCTATCTGTCTCCGCGCCGTTGACCGTGTCCGTTTCCTTAGGCTGCGTTCCCTGTCCATCAGTAATACCTTGGTCGTCCGTACTTCCGCCAGTCTCCGTGCCATCGACCGCACCCGTTTCCTTAGGCTGCTTCTCCGCGCTGTCGGTCGAATCTTTGTCGTCCGTACCGCTGTCTGCCACGTCTCCCGCTCCCGTGTCCTCGACATCCTTACCTGCTTGATCGGTTGGTTCCTTTTCCACTGGAACTCTAACGATTATCTCCTCTTTTAAGTTAGATTTGATCTCCAATATGTTATTTCCAGTTGTCTTTGCCTGTACCCAAGATGAGTCACTTACCTCCACTTGAAAATCCTCGTCTTCCGGAATACCGAAAAGCGGCAGGCTGATTGTCCCATCCACGGGGCCGAGCAAAACTATATCTCCGTTTTGAATTGGAAATACGTCCATACCGTCTGCTGTACCAAATTGGAACATATCCTCCTCATCTGCTGCAAGAAAGGCTTTACTGCCCATCTTCACATCATTCGGCACAATGCTCCCTCTCCACACACTTCCGGTTTCCAAATAGGTATACTGGGAGCCGGATGGTGCCGTCTCTGCAACGTTGACCGGCAGCAGGGTAAACGCGGTATAGGGCGTTCCGCCGGAAACGGCAAGACTCATTGAAATCTCGGATTTCTGGCTTCCTATCAGTGTCCATACCACTTCTTCACCGATTTCATTGTAAAAACGGTAAATCGTTCCCGGTCCATACTGCTTATAGGCAACCGTTCCCTCGATGTTTGGTTCCGGTGTGCCGATATACTTATCCGCCATCCCAACAGTCAGTACAACCAGTGTCTCCTCCGCAGAGGATGCAGCAGTAACTATAGCCCGCAATGTGACGTTCTGATCCTCCTCCGCGCAGGCCGAAGCTGCACTCCAGTTGCTCAGCCAGAATGGTAGCGTATATGTATCACCCGCAAGCGTCCACTTGCTCCCGTCCAACTCCATACCGTCCTCAGTCACCAGATGCGCTGCTCCCGGTTTGGACGCTGTCATCAGCTCAACCTTGGCATCGTTGAAGAGCTGATATCTCGCCAGAGTCACTCCCAGCATAGTGGACAACAGCAGCATTACAACTCCTGCTACCAAAAGAATGGAATGATTTTTTCCTAATCTCGCCTGTGTATGACCCATGGAAAAATCCTCCCTTCTATGTCTCGCTGCTATCCGTTTGCTTCTCCGATAAGCATAGCATCGTCAGAGGTTACCCCCTCTGAAGGCCGCGCCTCCCTGTTAAACAGTTCCTCGTTTGAAGCCACGCCAAACGTTCCAATCTCGTTCCAATTATTGGCATTCTCCAGACTACTCTCGAAGGTCCCGCCCTCTGCGATTAGCTTACCGGGTCCTTTTCCGGAAACGCCGTAAAGCTCCAATGCATACCCGTAGGCGCTCGTCACGGTATTTCCCGTTCCACGAAGAACTACCGTTACGCTCCAGCCGTAAGTAGCCTCCACATACACGCCGTCTCCGGTGTCTGTCCAGCCGCCGCTGCTGACGGCCGCAGACATTTGCTCACCGGTACCGGAAATCGTGCTGTCGTATATTGTGACTGTGCCACCTTTGACCGCAATCCCCGTATAGCCGGTGATTCGACACTTGCTGATTGTGGTCGCGGATTGTCTCTGCGGCTGGTAGAGCCCGGCCCACGCACCTTCGATCGTGCTGTTTGCAACAACAATCTCCGTTCCCCATCTCTGGTCATCCGCCGTATCTGTCCCCTGACCGCTGATACCAATATAGCCGCTCTTGATTGTGCTGTTCTGGACCACTATCCTGCTCAGCCCTTTGGTTCTGCTGCCGTTGCCGTAAACGCCGATTGCTGTGGAATCGGTGTCAAAATCACAGCCGGAAATCTTAACTTTGCTGTCTCCCGACATACGGTCGTCTACAAACAGAGCCGTATCGAATCCGCTCACCTTGACCGCACCGATCACAGCCCTGCCGCCTGCACAGTTAACGGCTATGCTTTTGATCACGCCCCCATTTCCGCCGCCCTTTTCATTTCCACGCAGGTCGCCGTTGGTCAGCGTCAGCGTAGAGCCTTCCGACACGGAAAACAAAGCGTACTCCGTTTCCTCTCCCACATAGGCAATCGAATAATGGTTCATATCCACCGCCACGGAACTGCCCTGTGGAATTTCCAGCGGTCTTGTCAGTGTCAAGTCTCTTGTCAATTGTATATTTGAAGTGGATGTCTCTTCCGCTGGCCTTTCCAACGCGCTCTCCAGTTCTTCCGCACTGCCAATCTCTGTTTTCTGATTCTTCTCTGCTGAGTATACTGTGGAAACGGCAACCTTCACTGTCACTTCCATTGATTCATTTCCCGTGCTGTATTCACTATCAAAGCTCTGTGCCGCCAATATATCCGCTTGATTGCAGAGATACACCCATATACCATTCCCCGTTTCTTCATCCACGGCGACCTTATAGTATACGCGATTCTGACCGGACGCCGCATCGGTTATCATCTTGTATGCCGTATCTATGATCTCGCCACTGTCCGTGCACTCCAGCGTTCCCTGATAGCCGTCTGCATCAAAGACATTTTGCAAAAACTCTGCAAGCGTCTGCGTTCCGATGCTGGTAAGTTGGCCGGTTCCTCCAGCCTTTCCGTTCTGCTCCCAGTCGAATACCGCCTGAGACAAATCATACTTTATCGGGCGTAAATATTCTTCAACGGAAACGGTATCTTCGCTGACCGTTCCCCTAAAGTAATATCCTTCCATATCAAAGACTCGCTCCCATTTCAGAGGAACATCGCTGTAATACGCTTCTGTGAGCACAAGGATATCTCCAGCCTCAACGATGTATTGATAGCTTTCCGTCTCCTCGTTTCCGAGATATACTCGCGATACCGTCTCCTCCTGTACATACTCTCCCTCTCCAAAGCGGTAGGTTTGGGGCGTATCCACATAGAAGAAAACCCGTTTGCGTAATTCCTCTGTCACATCGACCGTCATGTCTGTCGGTGCGGTATTATCTATCGCAGCATCCGTTACAGTAATGTTCTCACCAGCCGCAGAATCAAGATCAGCCGTATCTGTTTCCATGCTCTTGCTGACATTAACCACAGCGAGAATTTTCTCTGCACCGGTGCTGTTATTGATTGTCAGCGGTACAAAGCCGGCCGCCCCCGGAGATATCTTATAAATCACCTCTGGATCCGCGACTTGAATATCAGCAAGATCAAAGCCCCACGCTTCGGTCTGAAATTGAAGGCCTCCCGTCTGTACAACATTGGTATACCATGCAACCGTCATGGCAAAGGTCATCACCACGACCAACAGCAGAGCAACTCCCGCCATAATGAGCTGTCCTTTGACTGCGCCTCCCATTCTTTCCGTGGCCGCACTGCGCTTATTCGGTTGTCTCTTCTTTGTTGTTTGGCGTAGCATTCTTCTGTTCCTCTATCAGTTCCGTTTTCACAGCTTCCAGTATCTCGTCATACTCTTTCCGCGTCAATATCGTATACCCCGGTACAAGCTCCGTTCCGTCCCGGTTCTCTTCCTTCGATACATTCGCGCAGTGCGAATGCATGGCTTCTTCCTCATCCAATTCTCGTCTGACACGTCTCATTTCTTGACGCAGGCTTCTCACAGAGCTTTGCAGGATCAGTCCCGCCGCCAGCATGGCCGGAAATACAATACAAGCTAAAAACCCGATCTTCCCCGTCAAAAATGACAACACTCTTGTAAGCACGCTCTCTTTCCCGCTGTACCAGATCACACGTCCCACCAGATCATTTGCCCCAATAAGGTGCGGATCGGCTGCTATATTGGCATCCCCCTGCGTTTTTAAAACAAGGGCTCCACTCCTGTCCCGCATGATCTCAATCACACGGTGTGTCACAACAGCCCCTTTGATCTCTGAGAATTCGGAGCGATAGCAAACAATGTCGTTGACCTGAATCTCACTAATCGGTGCTTTCTGGCAAAGGATCGCCTCTCCCACCGCTATGGTCGGTTCCATGCTTCCCGTGACCACTCGGAACATACTCAGTCCCGCAATACTCACATATCCGTTTGTTGAAATCTGCACGGATATAAATACGCATAGACCAATCGCTGCAGTCAAAATGAGTGACGACATCACACTCCATACAACAGAGGTTCCTCGCTCCGCGTCCTGCTCCGTTGTTTCAGATGCCGTTTCCTCCGTGCTGAGTGCGATGTTTATTTCTGCTTCTTCCATAGGCATGCGCTGTTTCTGCGTCATGGCGTTGATCCTGCCAGTTCAAGTTTCAGTGCAATCTGAGACGACAGGATTGCGCTGTCATTCCTGCAGTCTGGATCCTGCCCCTCCAACCAGATGTACATTCTGATACGCTGCGGTGTGTTTCTCTCAAGCCTTGCGATCACTGCGCCGTCAGACGCTCCTGCCGTTTGAACGTCGGCAACCGTCCCCTGCGCAGCCGCATCGTAAAGCGCGGCCGTATCTTGATAGAACAGCCCCGTGGATAAATACGGACTTACCTGTCCCTGCAAATAGTCCTCATAAAAAAGAGTTTCTGCCTCTCTTGGTGTAAGGCCGGCCTTTCCCGCAATCGCCGTCTGCAACATCTGCTCCAGTAGTTGGCCTTTTTCGTCTTCCTTCCAGATGCTCGCACACTGAACTGTCAAGCAGTCTACTACATCCGTTTCTTGAATCTTTTCATTAAACGGATCGTAGCCCAGCGGCGAAGTTAAAAGGTAGCTGTCCCCTGTCTCGCCGGACGTATGAAGTGTCCCATTCGGCTCATAAATCGTAAAGCTTGTCAGCTGCACCGGATCCACCTTCTCCCCCGGCTCCTGATATACACCGTGCAATGTACGATAACGGGTATCGTAGTCGGCGCTTTCCAAATACGCCGTCAAATCATTATCGTGCATTTTTGTTTCATTCACCAAAAAGCCAATCCTCGCAGATGCAGCCACGACATTCTGTGGCTGGGCAAGCGTCAGCCCGCCATTCTCTGTCTTCTCTACTGTCGGAAGCTCGACCAAATAGCTGCCCCGCAGCGTCTGTCTGTCCGTTGAAACATGGAGGTCATATTCGCTTCCCGGGGAGACAACCCAAAAGTCCAGGTAGACGTATCGCCCACCCTCGCTTTTATTGGCATACTCAAGCTTATCATCCACCGTGAATTCCTCCACGGGGAGAAGGTTTCCATTCTCGTCATACGTCGGGATCATCCAGTAGCAGCCGTCCGCCGTTGAGACCGGCATCAGCCCGCCACACTCTGCAAGATAATCGTATGTATCATAGGCAGTGAAATTCAGCGTATCGCTGAACTTGTCGGGATAGTGCAGCGTCTGCATATTTCCCGCTTCGTCGGTCACAATTTTTGTCACATCTGCTGCCAGAAGAATCGTTTTTCCACCGCCGATCATGACTGAAATTCCGTTGACTGTTGGGCTTTTGGATAGAACCAGCCATGCATAGGATACGGACACAGCCATCGTCGCAGAGACCAGGAGAGACACGGCGGTAAGAAAAACTTTTGAATATATTCTTTTCATCCGTATCCCTCCCCTCTGATTGACGCTGAGCGCACCTTATTTATTGATTTGCTGCACCGTTGCCATATTTCTTTTTTCGTTCCGACGTTTGATCATCACATATGCAACGGTTCCAATCATCGCATTCACAAGCGCATGAATTGCTAAAGACGAAATTCCAAGGAAAATCTTTTCATTATCTCTTAAAAATTCAAGCAGGAATCTACTATATCCGAACATCATCAGCATAATTGGAAACGAGAGTCCGTCAATTCCCTTTCCATATCCTTTTTCCTTTTCTCTATGCCAAATGTAAACTGCAAGTCCTATTGCAACAGCGGCCTCAATCGGCTGATTGGGGAAGCATCTCACTCCCAGCAGATTGTTGTAAACTCCCCAATTGCAGGGATATCCATGACAGCAGCCCGCAAAAACACATCCGATATGTGCAATGCCGTGATTAATGCAAAGGCAGGGTGCCACAAAATCGAGGCATTCCCAGTAATCCAATTTCAAAAGTCTGGAAACCGGATAAACAAAAATGCCTAACCACCAAAATACCCGGACAATATTGTTGCCGCCCCAATGCTGGAAACCACTTTCCGCCCAATAGAGAAAAAACATCCAGACCAACGTTGATGTATACACTAAAATCGTGAAAACAACCGTTTTCCATTTTGGAATATCATAGTGCTTACATATGTTAATCAAGTAGATAAATACACCTACAAACCCCATTCCAAAGAACAGGTCATATAGTTTGATGATAAAGCTACCAATCGAAATACTCGTGATCATATTCTGTGTATCCGCCTTTCATGGGTGCATAGTGGCTCGTCTCATGGTCTTATAAATGAAGCAAACCACTCAAGTACTCATTTCTCACTGGATTTTCTTGTTTCTTCCAGCATCTCCTGCATGATTTTCAGCCGGAGAGCATTCTCGTCGATCTCGTCCTCAATGTCTTCCATTGCCAGCGTCGCATACTTCATCTTGGACTGCTTCATCTTATGGAAGGTGATCATTGCACTTGACACAACCAGCACGATCACGCCGAAAGCGATCGCCACATAAATGGCAAACTGCCCGCCGGTGATCCCCCAGCGCGAGGAGCGCCCTGTAATCACATACTGCACGCCGTTTGCGTCCATTAAACCGCCGTATTCCGAATACATAGTTTCTGGAATGATCGCTTCCTGTGTATCCGCATCTGCGGCTCCAATCCCGATGCAATAGCTTGTGCGGTTATCTGTCCCTTCCACTCGGAACCACGCCGTGCCGTCCGCATCAACAATCACCGTCTGCAAATTTTTCAGGCCCTGCCCACTTTTTTGATAAAGCGTCGCCGTCTGATAAACACATTCCGTCGTAAGAGGAATACCTACCTCCGCCTTGAAATTTGTCTTTCCGGCAAAGGCCACATGATAGACAAGCCCCGCCTCAGGTGCCGGTTTTCCGTTCTCCTGTATACCGGCAGACACCCCCAAATCATACGAGTCCGCAAGGCTCTCCGCCTCAATATTCTCCATACGGAGCCGCCAAACGACTCCTTCGTTAGTTTTGATCGTCAGCAGGACCTTTTTCCCCGCCAACCGGCGCAGGTCTTCCCCGGTCACGACACTGCCGGTCATCTGCACCGTAACATTCAACTCCTCCGTTCTGCCGCTCACGTCTGATACCGTACCGGACACCTCTGTCCAGCCGTCAGAGTTTTCGACTGTAGCTTCTACAATGGAATTATTTCCGGTCGAATCGGATATGTGCGTCACAGCGATCACCGAATTATTTGTCTCTGAAACCTCTGTTGTGCTGTTCGTGGAGGCGTCACGCTTGCTCGTAATGGTCGTAGCAGGCGGGTCGTAGGTGGCAACATGTCCACCGTTCATATTTCGCTCCAGCTTTCCCGCCACGTCAATATCATAGCTTCTGGTATACACCGCGTCCAAGCTGTCGCAGCCGTCAAAGGCGTACTCTCCGGCAGTTGTCATCATCGCTGGCAGAGAAATGCTGCTCAAACTGGTACAGCCGTAGAACGTCCAATCCGGCAACGTCTCCAGCGATGCGTTGACCGTTGCCTGCACCAAGCCGGTGCAATAGGCAAAAACCTGCTTTCCCATGTTGGTCACGGATTCTGGAACTATCACCGAGGACAGGCCATAGCACCGATAAAATGCTTGATTTCCAATGGACTCCACCCTCGACGGCAGTCGGATGGCAGACAATGCCGTACACTCGCGAAAGGCATTATCCTTGATTTTATTCAGTCCAGACGGAAAACTCACAGTAAGAAGGCCAGTACAGCCAGCAAATGCGTAACTTCCAACGTACTCAACGCTGTCCGGAATCGCGACTGTCTTCAGCTTCGTGCACTCAAAAAAAGCAATGTCGCCAATTGAGGTCAGCTTGTCCGGTAAAACCACAGCCGTGATCTCCTCTCTCTGGTCATACCACGGCGGGAGAGCACCATCCTCATAATTTGTCATTGCTCCCGAACCGGTGATGGTCAAGGTGCCGTTTTCCAGAGACCACATTAGGTTTTCACCGCATGACCCACTTTCGGTCGCAAACGCAGAGATAGGAAGCAAACCCACGCATAGTACGGCGGTCAAAACAAGTGCCGCAATACACATTTGTCTTTCCTTTCGGTACAAAGCAATCCCCCCATGGTAAAAACATAATTCTTCACTTTCATTTCCACAGCACACAGCCTATTACAGACTGTGTGCTGTAAAAGGATGGCTTCTGTTCCCGCACCGGAAGCTTGCCCGGAATTAAGGTTTTGTGCCGCTAATCACATTTCCTGCAGTGTCTTCCGTCCATGTATAGGTCGTAGCCTTTCCGTTATTCGATGCGCCAGACGGCTCACTGATCTCTTTGCCATTGGAATCCAGATATGCAGTCACTGCTTTGTCCGCATTCCGAACTGTCCCCTCGTATGGCTCTCCCGTGATCGCATCGCTGGTCGTAACGATTGCCGTAGCGACATTGGTATTAGTGCTCAGTAAAAGCGTCGCTCCACTGTTGTATGTTCTGGTAGTCGTTTTGGGCGCATCATTTACAGTTGTGGAACTGACCTCCCACTTCGAAATGGTGTAGGTGCGAAGAGCCTCTGCCATCATACCGCTGATTACAGTCTCCTTTGTCGTGGTCGTCTTATAGCCTGTATAGTCAGTTGTGGTCGCCTCACAACCACTACCCGTCGTAACGCTCCACTTAATGGGCTGTTTTATCTGGGTATACTCATAAGTGGTTCTCGTATCAGCTCCCACACCAACCTCCACCGTTTTCTGTGCAGTCAGCTTCGGCAGTTCCGCCCGAATCTCTCGTCCGTCCGATCCAGTCTTTCCTGTCGGCTTTACGAATAGCTGCGCGTATTCGCTGGGAATAATATACTCGATCGTCGGATACGCTTGATTCGTCTCGCGAATCGTAAGCTCATTGCTCAGCTTCAAGCTGTAGGCAGTTCCGCCGTAATTCATCGTGATATCCGTAACCTTCACCGTACCAGACTGTCTTCTGGAACTGCCTTCCAGACCGCCGATATCGCTGCTAACATTATCAACGGAAGTGAACGTGACTGTATTTGCATAAGCAGTTCCGCTGTTATTGGGAATCACAAAGCTTGCAGAGTTATTCGCACTTATTTTGCTGCCCGCATTGCTCAGTGCAAAAGTAACTTTCGGCAGTGTATAGCCGGTTGCCATACCGACAAACGTACTTACCTCCATGTATACATTCGCATAGTAATCCTCATAATAATTTTTTACCGTATACGTTGTTAGGTTCGTTCCGCCTCTGCTGTCCACGTTGATATCAAATTTCTTGCCAGCCGCAGGCTCTGTCCCCACAATCTTGACCGTCGGAGCTGTCCAATGCACCGTATAACGCGGGCAGGTCTCGGAATTTCTTCCGCCATCCTTGTAGCCAATGCGAGTATTGCCGCTGCTTCCCGCCGTATAGCTGCGGCCATCCAGCGCAAAGCTCACCGCGCAGCCGTGATAATCACCGGCCGTCATAAAGTTCAATCCAGTGACGCTATAAACCGTATCGCTCTGCTGCGTTGCCCCAGTACTGCTGACATCGATGCCAGCAAGGGCATTGGGATCTGCGCTGTATCCATACTCATTCTCAGTTACATTGTTATAGTCGAGCTGATATACCACCTTGACGTCACTGACGGTTCCAGCCAACGGCTTTCCCTCGAAGTCCGCAATGGTCACCGTCATGTCATCGACCTTATGGTCGTCCATAAAGTAACCCGTCAGGCTGGTATTGCTCGTACCGGACAACGTAACGTAAACGTTCTGAACCACTCTTGCGGTAATCTTCTCGCTCCGCAGATCGACCTCAGCACCGCTGTCCTCATCATAGTACCTGCCATTGTAATAAACGCCGTACATTGTGATGCTGCAAACCGTCCAGTTGCCCTCTTGATTGCCGTTGATGCTGGGGATCGCGAATTCCCACAGTGTGACCGACTTATCGCCTTGATGCTCTGCATCCTCGCTCATTTGCTTGCCATCCACCATGGCAGACGTGCCGTCCGCCTTCACGATCTCGGCCTCCACCTTGGTAGCTGCACTGGAGTACGCAATGCCAAGTACGGCCTTAGCTGTGGAAGTGCCGCTGATAACCGTCTGTTCCGCTTCCGTATGGTTATCAAAGTAGGAGGCATCATCCGGCGGCATAGCTTGAATACCGGGTGCGTTGAGTGCAGTGCTGATGGTATTGCTTCCCACCGTCACTTTGGTAAAGCTGTAGGTACCAGCCTGCGTGACCAGAAATGTGCCTGTATAGCGGCTCTGTTCCGCATTCCACCGCAGGTTTGTATCCAGCTTCTTCGTGGCCGATCCAGCCCTGCCGTAAATCAGCTCCGCACCGCTCAAGCTCTTGATTTCCGCGCCGCTGTTGTCATAGATCATCGCAGTGATCTGCAGTGTTACGTCGCCGTCCGGCTGACCGGTAATGTTCAAGCCGCCGGGATCTAATGTAAAGCGGGTGGCCGTGGCATCCGGATTAATTGCCTTGAGTTTGGCAATCGTCTCTTCGCTGGCAGAGATCCATGTACGCACACGCAGGCCAAGCAGAAGCTCCAATGTCGGCTGCTGACTTTCGTCAATCTCATACTGCTCACCGTCAATCTCCACATATTTCATTGTGAATGTGCCGGAAGAAGCAAACTCCGCCGTGCCAATCCAGTTGGTGCCGGTCTTGTCCTGCTTGAAAGTCGCCGTAACTTGACGACCGTTGGCGTCCAGGAAGATGCCGCGCACCCGGTTTGGTGTCTGCGCACTGGTTGTAAAGCCAAGCGCTAATGTCGTAACATGGGAGGCATCCGCCGTCATGATGGTGACACGGCCCGTGCCGTCCGTAATGTCAGAGCAGGAGAGATTTCTCACCGATACTCCCTTGACCATAACTGTAATCGGTTCCTGATCCGTCAGAGCACGTTCCACGCCGTCCACCCAGACGGAACGAAGAATATAAGTACCGGGGTGCTGGAACGTATAGAAACCTGTCCAGCCATTATCCTCCTCTGTTAGAGCAAAGGGCGGCTGAAGCGCACCCTGTGTGCTGTTGATCGCACGAACAAAACGCGCAGTCACGCTGTCGGCCTGAATGCCATCCACCTGCACATTCAGCGCAACGCTGGGCAGGTTGTCAGGATCGTATTCAAACTCCGTCCCACCGTCGACCTCTGCGGAAATTGTGATGAAGTCATCCATCAGCTCCTCGTCGCGGATGGAGGTATTCGGATCACCCACAACATACTCGGTCTTTGTGGTCGTTCCATCTTTGCTTTCCTTCACCGTGGTAATGCTGGAGGCCATAACGCTTCCAAACTGGACGTTCAGCATACCCTGAATGTCGCCACTGGCAAGCACCATGTCGTTAGTCAGCACTCTGCCGTCGAGATAGACAAGTGCGGTCACACGGGTTGCCGCGTTCTTCTCCAGCGGCATAAGGCCGGTGATCTCCTTACCGTTGATATCGCTGCCAAGATCAATTGCGGATCTCTCGTCCAGTTTTAGGGGTACCGTCACACGACCATTTAGGGCATAATAGTGCTCTGTGTCCATGTTGGCATAGCCGATCTGGCGTCCGTTAGAATCCACAAATACCACCTTCATGGCACCCAGCAGCTCCAAAAAGCGGCTTTGATCCGCCTCATTGTTGGCATAGAACACATAGCAGCTGCCGCTACCCTGCGTTGTGCTGATTCCTCCCACACCTTCAAATTCCGCCATCTGGTCTTCGCTCCAGACACGGTTAACACCTTGATAGTCCACAACGACATCTTGTAGCGTTACCTTGCGGGTATAGGTGACCGAAGACGGATCGACATTATTCTCCTTCAAGTAATTCTCTACCGAAATCTCACCTACAGCCTTCCCGCTTTCATCTATCCGGAGAAAGTAATAACCTCCCTGGCGCAGGTACACATCCACGCTATCCCCTTCATAACTCGCGGTATATGCCTCCTGCTCGTCTCCGTTGATGTCCGTCACAAACGCTTCGACCTCACGCCGTTCCAAAATAACATTGCCTTCCAGCGTCAAGTAAGCTTTTCCCGATGCCGTAGTCACCGTGGTGATCACCTTGTTTCCATTCTCATCGGTTTCTTCGGTCGTCTCCACCTGTGCCGGTGCCACAGAACCAGCGTTTGTGCGCACCCACAAATCGATTGCCATGGCATAGGTATCTTCTGCCACGGCATCCGTTCCCTTGAAGCTACCATCACTACGGCTCGTGACCTCTGCAATATCGCTCGGAATCTCCCAGGGATCCGACGCACTGGTGGTAACAACCGCATTTACGCTAGCTGTTCCGACAATCGGCACACCCTTGACCGTAATCGCTACAGTCGGACTCATCCGCTCGCCGATGCGCTGTTCCACACGATAAATCGCGCCGCTGTTGATCTTGGCATCCTTGGTACCGCTGCCCGCAAGGCTGGTCAAATGTCCGCTCAGCTCAGACATTTTATATCCGTCAATCGTGCAATTATTGATGTCCACGACCCAGTTGATGATCGTCTGAATATCGGTCCAATAAACGGGAACGCCGCCTTCTGCTTGCGTTTTCCAGTAATAAAGGCTCTTTTTCTTATTGGCCTCAGTAGGATTCTCGTCAGTATAAATGCCAAGATTATAACGATCCTGTGCAAATTGCTTTAAACTTGGAATATTGATATGGGGTTGCAGAGTATTACTGCGAGCTGCAGCGCACAGGCTGTCGATTGTATAGCCGCTGTTAGCATTTCCGCTACCGTTGATCAGTTCGCACATATTGGCAAGTTCCAGATAGGCATTACCAGTCTGTTCCATGACATTATCTCTCATATATGTCATCATTTCATAGAGTGCTGGCACATAAGAATCGACTCTAAGCTCGCTCAGTTTTCCATTGACCTTGCTCTGCGCATAAACTTGCATTAGGCCTTCAATGGATGCAACATAACTCTTTCCCGGTTCCTTGTTCTGATCTGTCATTGTATGATAGCTGTCCTGCGCTGTGCTCAGATCCCGCCTTGCGTTGCCGTTCAACTCTCTCAACGCAGAGTCACCTTCAAGATTCTGATACTGCACCGTGGAAATAGCTCGAACACCGTAGTGCGTACCAGACTCATCCACCAGAAACGCCGCTGCAGTTGTCTCATTGCCCTTATCATAGTAACAATAGGCAAAGTCATCCTCCGTTGTCATCGCGCTGACACGCCCATCCTTACCGTAAGCAACGCCTTTCAGCGGATTGGTCAGCAGACCACTGATACCATTCAATGCCGCAGGACGCAAGGTGATGTTGCTTAGGCCATAAGACGGGTCGGACAAATTCACCAAGTTTCCCCACGTGTTGTTTGCCCGCAGCACATTACCGTCGTAACCGGAAGAATCTCCCCTTGCCGAGCCCTGCGGTGCCTTGTCGGAGTTCGCCAGTGCTATCTCCAGGCTTCCATTTGCCGTCACAGTCGTGTCAATGCTCACAACCTCCGGCGCCGCGGAAAGTGTCATCCATGCAAAGGTCACGGAGGCAGTCATTATCATGGCTACCACCATCATCATCACGGCGGCAAGCACCTTTCCTCTCATTTGGGGGAGTTTCCGCCGATAACTGCCAATCCTCTCTTTCGTTTCGTTCGTCATTTTCTGTCACCTCCTGCGCTGCACTCTGCATCCGTCGAAATCAAGCCGTTCATACGCCGTTTCATCCCCGATACTGTGGGAGAGCCGCTGGAATCCAGCACACTGAATATAAAGTTCATAGTATCCCCTCCCACTTGGTTTTTGATCATTTACTGATCCGATCGCTTTTTTGTGCGCCTTGCGGCAGCCTCCGCATAGTAACGCTCTCTTCGTTCGCGAAGCATGTCGGTATAGGCCTTTCTCTCCAAAAGCTGCTTGCGAAGTAGTCTGTCAAACTCTGCCAACTCCGTGCACAGCGGGGCAAGGCACGCCATGGCCTGCTGCCGCTGCTCCTCCGCGATCCGTGCTTCCTCCGCTTCCTTCTCCAAACGGACGCGCTCTTCTTTCGCAAGCTTCTCCTGCCGTGACCGCTCCTCGGCAAGCTCTTCCTCACGTCTCAGACGATCTCGTTCCTCCTGCTTCCGTTGGCGTTCCCTAACTGCCTCTTCGAACTTTCTCTCTTCCGCTTCCTCCAACAAAGCCGCGGCATCCGCAAAGTCCTGCATTTCTTCCATTTTTCTGGCCAGTGCCGTCTCCCGCTGCTTGAGCTGGTCGGGCAGATCCTCTTCAAAACGGCTCAGTGCGGCACGAAACAGCTTTGCAAGGCGGCGATCCTCTGCCTCCCGCTCCATACGCTCCTGACGTTTGCGCCGTTCTTCGGCTTCCTTTTCCTGACGGATACGTTCGCGTTCGGCGGCCTTTTCTGCACGGAGCCGTTCACGTTCTGCTTTCTTTTCCGCACGAATGCGGGCCTCTTCTTCTTTCTTTCGCTTGGCTTGCTCTTCGACAAGACGCCGGCGCTCAGCCGCTTCCTCCTGCATGAGCTGTTCTTTGGTCAGCTCTTCGATCAGCACCTTGCGAATCTCCACATCGGGCAAATCGTAATCCTCCGTCAGTTCTTCCACAATCTGGTGAATGAACTTCGGCTTGAGTGTGCGTTTGCGCCCCCTTGCCTTTGTCGGAAGCTTCCGATCCTCTTCGTCCTCAAGATAACCCTTGAGAACAAGGTAATTGAAAAGAATGTTGCGGTAAATATCCTGCTCCAACCTCTCGTTGATCTCCGGATTCTGCTCCACAACACGAATCGTGTAACCAATGTCATCGTATTTCCGCAAGAACTCCATAAGTTTCATGATTTCATGGTAGTTCTTGTTTCTTTTCAGCACGTTGGTCTTGTTTACCGTTCCTTTAACGCGGGGCAGCCTACTCATTTGCTGAGCAAACTGGCTTGTCATAAAAACGCTCAGCACACGATAGATACGGGAGATTCGGGCAAACACATCTCCGTTTTTCTTATCTGTGTCCAGCGCACTGTCGATCTTCTTGATGTGCAGGAACATATCCATATGAACATGTTCCGTGGCACTGTCTATCTCTGAATTCAGCTTCAACTTGGCGCCGAATTCATCGCTCATTGCCTCAAAAAGTGCATCATGGCGGATCTTTACGAAGTGGTATGCGTATTCCATCGTGGTATACACCAGCCGGTTTTCATACAGTCCGATCGAGTCCTCACGGTACCGCTGCATCAGTCGGCTCGGCCGAACCTCGCCGCGGTCGGCATTAAAATCCTCCACCAGATCGGAATGCTGCGCCAAATGCCGCACCGTTTCCGCGCCTGCTCTCTTGGCATTTGCGACATTGACGATCAATTCCTCCTCCTTGATCACATTGCGCGGGGAGGAAATAATGTTCTGCATCGCTTCCAGCGCTTCCTCAATGCTATCCACCCAAGTCGCATCAACCGTTTTGATCAGCTTCCGGTTAGAGAACTGAAACTCGTTCTGCGCCCGGGACACTGCGTCCATAAAAAATTCGTAGAACTCGGTGCTTCCAATGGCACGGGTCACGCCGCAAACAAATTTTTCGTATATTGCATCGATCAGAAGCGATTCCTTCTGCGTTGTTTCCTCTGCCATTCCCACACCTTCTTTGCCGCTTAGTTATTTTTCTTCAGATATTCGACGTATTCCTTTGAAATGGCCATGGTGTTCTTACCGAACAGCCTGTCAAGATAATTATTGAATTTTGTCAGCTCATCCTTCATAAATCCAAGGCTCAAAGACTCGAACTTGCGCAACACTTTTTTTGCCACGATAAAGTCCACCGCCTGCTGCTCCGTTCCGCCGCACGCAATAAAGCAAGGCACAAAATCTCCCACCTGCTTCATGATACGGTTGCCGAACGCCAAACGAAAATTCTTGATAAGATAAGTATTCAGCTCCTCCAGCTTGTCCATCATTTCGCCGGAGATCGCATAATTTGCCTTGGCCTCGTTGAAAAGATCATTCAAATGATCCGTTGAAATACAAACTGGATCGGTCAGCTCGCATTCAAAAGGATCCGCCCGACTGTCAAGGTCAATAGGAATTGCACGGTCATACACCTTGTCCGCCACAGCAAAGGTGGAGTCATCGTTGTTGATCGTACCCACAAACCATACGTTGTCGCTAATCTGCACATTTCCACCCTCGATCAAGCAGGGATCGTTGTCCCACACCGCTGTGACAATGTCTACCTTCCACTCCTCCTTGCGGGGCATTTCCAAAATGGACAGCATCTCGGCAAAGTAATATTCCACACGGGCAATGTTCATCTCATCAAGGATCACGATGTGCGGATCGCGGTAATAGTTTGCCTCGTAAATGGCACGCAGGAAATCCGTTTCCGTATACTTTTTCGTAAATTCGTTGTAATAACCGTACAGCTCCGTACGCTCACGCCAGGACGGCTGCACGGATACCACCGAGGTATCCTTCTGCACAAACTTACCGAATGCATAGGGAAGAGATGTTTTACCCGTACCGGAAATACCCTGCAGAATGATGATTCGCGCCGTACCCATCGACGCAATAAAATAGCGCATCATGTCTAGATCGTAGTACAAATGAAGCTGCGATGCCGCATACAGGCGAAACTGCTCACAAATTTGCGGCAACGTGATCTCATCATTATAAACGGGCGGATGGTATTCTCTTTTGTAGAAGTTATCCACTGTGGTAAGGCGGAAAAATCGGCTCTCGTTCGGGTCAACACAGGGCGACTGGAAAGTATTGCGGTTACTGTTCAGTGTAAAGGCCTCACCGTCCCCGCTTTCTCCGTCCTGCAGCTCTTCCTCCAGCTTTTCCTGCGGTATACCAAGCTCCCCAACTTTCATCTCCAGCAGCTTGTCTTTTTCATAGTTGGCGCGGATCAGATCCTTCTGCAGATTTTTTACCTGCCGCACCAATTCATCGTACTTCTTCACCGGCACGCGGAAACGGAGCACTCGGCGCAGCAGTTTCCCGATTAGGAGAAGGATTAGAACGCACAATGCCACCAGCACGATCTCCGTAATGACCAGAATGACCCACGCCTTTGTTGTGAATCCGTCATCATAGGACTGGATGATCTCCATCCGCATCGGGAAGTTGAACAGGTAATTCATAAAGTCAAAGAAAGAGACAAATATTTCCAGAAATGCCCGGAACACCCGTCCGACGTCCTGATAGAAATACTTCAAGAAATTATCCATGTCTTACCTCTGCTGCGTTTTGCACAGGACCCGGCTTACGCCTCTCCCGTTTCCTCTTTGGTCTTTGCTTCCATTTCCGCCTGGATCTGTGCGCGGATCTCCGCTTCCATTTTGGCGCGCTCTTCGGCTTTGCGCCGTTCAGCTGCCTCTGCCTCCGCCTTGGCTTTCGCCTCCGCTTCCATTTCAGCGCGGATGCGCGCCTCCATCTCAGCGCGTTCCGCAGCCTTCTGAGCCGTAGCAGCTTTCTCCGCCAATTGCTCTTCATCCTCCGCACGATTCTCCTGCTCTGCCTCTCCGGCGACCGTTTCCTCGTCTGAAGATATCTGCGGCGCGGCTCCGCTTGCCAGCAGCTCTGCTCTCAGTTTCTCACGCAGCTCTGCCTCCATGCGTTCTCGCTCTTTTCGGCGAGTCTCGTCTATTCTCTGCTTTTCCTTTTCAATGTAATCCTCGTTCCGCCCGCGCTCCTGCTCATAAAGGAGCTTGTTCTTTAGGTTGTTGTACTCGAACAGCACACGGAAGAACTGAATCAGATGGAAAATAAAGAAGAGAGCAACCGGGATCACAACCACGACCAAGAAGCCCGTAGAAGTCTGTAGATAATCGAACACCTTGCCAAGGCCTTCTATCTTCGCACCGTTCCACTGTCCGACGATCTCTGCCTCATGCACGGTCAGCGGGTCTGCCGCCGTGTTGTTATCACCCTTGGTCTCAAAGATCAGATAACCGCCGCCATCATAAATTTCTGTGATTCTATGCGTATTCAAAACGCGCTCGCCGTTGATCACCGTCCAATAGGTAATCACATCGCCAATCTGAAGCTTGCTGGTGTCCTTCACAGCTGCGTCGAAAATCATATCGCCCGGTTTGAGAGTCGGGTACATAGATTCCGTCTGGATCGACAGAATGCGCACGCCGAAAACGTTCGGCACACCGTTTCCGCTGGTGCTCACATAGCTGGTGTAGGTGCAAAGCGCGGCGATCACAATCGCCACGACAAGGATCACGTTGATGATTGCGTTGGCGATTCGTTTCCCTTTGCTGACCTCCTGCGCCTCCTCCAGCATTTCGTTCGCTTCCTCCGCGGGAACTTCAAGCTTCAAGTGATTTTTCTTCATGGAGTTGTTCCCCTCTCTCATTTCTCTGCTTCAATTGATTTATGTTGATAAGATTTTTATCTTCCTTATCCGTTGCTTTACTTTCTTTGCTCCTTATTGCCCGGCAGCCGGAATCTCCTCAAGTCCAGTTTGTTCCTCACTATCCGTTTTAAACTGAATGTTCGCAAACAAAGTCGCATCCTCTGGCAGGCCGTAGCTGTCCACATCCTGCCCCTCCATCCAGATGTACATATCGATCCGAACCATTTCCTGCGCCTCAAGTGCGAAAAGCCTCTTGTCGGTGATAAAACTCCCCAGTGTTTTGACTGTCGTATCCTTGCGGACAGGCGTGGTTTCCGACCATGAGGAAGGCGTCTGCACAAGCAGGCGGTCACGGCTCACCAATGTGTCCGTTCCGTCGATGCTGCGAGTATTCACATAGCCCATCGCTTCATTCTCCGAGACTTTAGCATTCGGCTCATAAAGGAGGAATTCGGGCGTCCTCACGTTCGCACCGGTGTTTGGATCGATCTGCGTTACCCGGAAGCCGATCCGTACTGCGTATTCCGCACCTCGCCCGGCATCGTCATGAACCTCTTTCTCCGCATTCCACACCGGCGCACCGATCACATAGGTTCCTGCCCCGCTCAGTCCGTCGTTGAGTGCATAAGCGTCCGCAAGTGAGACTGTGCAGGCCGTTCCTGTCCGCGCGTAAAACGTGGCAACAACATAATACGGGTCGTTGCCCGATCGGTTGGAATTTTCTTGATCGCTCAAGGGCTTCCACTTTCCCGTTCTTCTTCCGTCCAGTCCATATCGCGGAGCCTTGAAGCATTGATCCCGATCCGACCAGCTTACCGGCTTGAGTGGGGCTGCTGTTGAGACTAGATCGGAAAAATTGATATTCTGCCCCCACAGCTCATCTGAATCGGTGTACTGCACAGCAAGCTCAAGTCCGACCGGCGAGTTGACAAAAATCGCCATATCATTGACACACGGAGTCGCACTGACGGCAAACCACGCAAAGCTGGCGGACACCAGCATGGTCAGCATACCGATAAAAAGCCAAAGATAGGCAATGGTTCTTCGCCGCATTCGCTTGTCCGCAGTAACCTCTTTCCAGCTTATCATCTACTCTCTCCCGTATGGTCTTGCCCTTTATCACAGCGCTTATGTTTCTTTTGCGTTCTTCAGCTCGTTGTCAACCATCGGGTTGAGGCTGTCATTGGCGGAGCTGCTGAACTGAAGATACAGCTTCAGTTCCGTCGCCTCGTTGGCACCCATTCCCGTGTTGCCTGTACCATCCAGATAGATCAGCACAGAAACCTTCTTTGCCTCCGCCGCAGTGTTCAGCGCAACGATTTTCTTCTTGTCGTCCTGCATGGCGAGCGGGGCGGAGATCTCACCGCCTTCTGCCTTAGCCGTCCCCAGCACAGCCGCTCCGTAGATCTCGCCGTTGTCCGGATCAAAAAATACCACGCGAACCGTCTTGAGAAGGGACATGATCCCATCTGATTCCTTGCAGATCACACAGCTGCCGTGGCCCTTGGTTCCGGTGCCGCCGCTTTCCATTCCGTCCTGACTATAGACACGGTCGACCACCTCCGTTTGAAGCTGCAGATCTGCCGGCACGTTTGTACGGAACGCCAGATCCACCACATAGCCGTAAAACGCATCCTCTTTCCCGATTTGGGAAGTACCGCTGTTGCCAGCCCCGATGGCAAGCACGCCATTATATTTTGCTCTCTCGATATCCACAGAAAAAGAACCTGCTTTGCCATCGTAGAAACTCGACACCGTATCGGACGAGACCTTGACAACGCGCCCATCCAGGCCATAGCGCGGTATGCTCAAAATTCCCTCTCCTCGCGGGATCGATCCGTTTGCAGTATTGAGCACGGACGGATACAGCTTGATCTTCCCCAGCCCGTATTCCTCTGCACTGAGGTCCACCAGATTTCCCCAGCGGGCGTTGGCCTTGCGAATCGCATCGAATCCAGTCAGCTTCGTCGTGCCGTCCTCGCCGTACAGAGAGTCCGCACCGTCCTCGCTCACCGAAATTTTTTCATCGGGACTCTTGAAGGTTGTGTTGTCCAGCAGCACAACCTCCAAGCTTCCGTTCGCACCCGCCGTCATGGTAACGCCGCTGATCTCCGGTGCCGTGGACAGGATAAACCACGCATAGGTCGTCACAACAGTCAAGATGCCACTGCAGGCCAGCAGCATACAAACCATGAAGACCTTCCTTTTAAAGAAAAGCGGAACAGTTACCTTACGCTTTTCCCTGCGGTATTCTGCATCTGTCATAACGCTTTTTCCTTATCCCAAAATAGAGTGATGGCGCCCCCTCTTTAGGAGCCTCATACAGCACTCTTGTAAGGAGCGAGGCTTTCAAGCTCTGCCGCTTGATGTCACACCCCTTAAAAGAATGTTATATGTCTGGCGCCGTCATGGCGGATTTCCCAGTTCGTTCCCTTTCAAAATTTCCTATGGCCCCCCCGCATTCTCCGGCGAGTGCATCGCCGGAGAATGCGCACAGGGTGTATGCCGCAAGGTTATTTCTTTGTTTTGTCCGCCACTCAGTCGCCGGTCGACGCAATGGTCAGTACGGTTGCAGCGTTCCCAACCATCAGTTCAACATATTGTTCGCTTCCGGTCCCTTTGTAGTAGACCTTTCCGTTGCTGCCCTGATAGATTTCAAAGTTCTCTTTCACGGTAAAAGTCTGTCCTCCGAAGGTGTAGCTGTCACCCGCACTCGCTTTCAGAGTGTACTCCACCGCACTACCATCTCCGGCGTACCGCAGCGCACTGTTTTCCATCGCCGTCAAATCCGCGGAGCTGGAGAACTGCAGGTTCAGCTTGCCATTGGTTGTGGAGGTATTGGCGTTTGCCACCATCGTGTTATCCACGATGTCACCGTCCAGATACACAATGACTGTGACCTTCTTTGCCACATTCTGTGCCAGAGCGGTCAGAGTGGGCGTGGCCTCAGTTTTCTTTGCTTCGAGCTCAACCTCGTTAGTCGTCTGATTAATATTGTAATCATAGAGGACCAGATCTGCCTTCAAGCCGTCTCCATCCTCTGCTTCCTCTCCGTTCGCGTTGACCACTTTGCCACCCGTGTAGGCAGTAATGTTGCCTGCCGCGTCTTTCACTGTTGTGATATCCAGCGCGCCGATGCCGAGCACATCATAGCCGCTATCAGAAGGTGAAGCAAATACCACACGGATCGCGCTCATCAGCGCGCGCAGCTCGTCCACACTGAAGGTATCCACATTGGCCGTATGGAACTCCATATAGGAACCAGATCCCTGTGTGACTTTCGATTCAGAATCACTGTAAACGCGCTGCGCAGCAGCGGTTTGTAATTGTAAATCTGAGCCGGCCGCGTTGGTGCGGAAACCGAAATCGATCGCATAGCCATAGGTATCGCTGAGGATCGCGTTGGTCACCTCGCCGGCCGCCGGTGCACCGCCGGTGGAAATCGTGCCGATGAGTGCACTGGGATTCACATCCGTATTCATGCTGACCGGGATAGGCAACTTCGCGCCCATGTACGTCACATCAACGGTGAGGCCACTGGCACTATAGTTTCCGACCAGTTCAGCCAAATCCGCGTAAACGCCGGAACCATTGGCCATCACGATGTCGATTTTATTGTACTGGGTATAGTAGTCCATGATCTTTCCCAGATCATCTCTCTTGGGATTCGTCACGTTGGCAATGGTGGCCTTTTCCTTATTGACCAGAGCGTCAAGCGCGGGAGAAATGTCTGAGTATTCATAGTTGCTGTCTGCGTCCGGCACTGCTTCTCCTAGCTTGTCCTTCGCAGTTTTGAGATTCACATTGATGGCACTCCACTTACTGATGATGCCATTCGCTTCGTTCGGCATAAGCACCCCATCAACGCTGTCAACATCGCTAACGGTTGCTGCAGTGACCGCGTTGACCAGTGTCGACACCTGTTCATCCGTGAGTTCGTCAGTGTTAGCCGCACTTAGGCTGTAGGCCAAGATTGCCTGCTTGATCGCGTCGCCCGCCTTGTTATTCGCGGTCTGCAGACTTGCGACCATGCTATCCAACGCTGTCTTCTGTTCCGATGTAACCTTCGCGCCCTCACTCTGAACTTGACCGACCATGATGTTCGCCAGAGCCTGGCCGTTATTGACCAGAGAGGTGACCGCCTCGCTCTTGGCCGCATTCATGTTAGTGGTAATGCCCGCAAGAGCGTTGCGGTAGGCCGCCACACGCGCAGAGACCTGCGTACTCGTACCGATGGCGCGTACACCGGCAAATTCTTCACCGTAAATGAAATTGGAGGTCTTATAGCCACCGGTAAGCGTGTTGGCATCCACGGCGATCACACGACCGTCGGAACCATATCTGGGGGCCAGCAGGATTGTGGGATTGATCGTTTTCCCATCTTGCGCAATGTTTAGGGCCGCCGGCGACAGGACGATGTTGCTCAAGCCATAGAGCGAACTGCTCAAGTCCACCAAGTTACCCCAAGTCTCATTTGCCTCCGTTGCAGACTTGACAGTCATCGAGTCCCCAACATTGGAAATGATCCCAAGGTCCTCTGCCGAACTCTTGTAAGAATCTTTGTTCAGCAGTGCGATCTCAAGGTTTCCGTTTGAGCCGACATTCGTGGTGATACCGGTCACTTCTGGTGCTGTGGACAGCGTAAACCATGCGTAAGTCGTAGAGACCATCATAATAGTGGAAACCAGCAGCATACACAGGGCAGCGGAAAGTTTCTTTCGAATGCTTCCCGGCATGACAACTTTTTGCCGCTTTTTTGCGGTCTTCGTCATAATTCTATCTCCTTTCGGAATATTTTACGCATTTTAGCTCCCGTCGGAGCGTGTAGAAGCCGATTCGTCAAGGAGTCGGCCCAGTGTCACTGGTCGTCTCACCGAACAATTCTCCGTTCGACGCAGGATGCAGCTCAGCATCGGTGGAGAACTGGAGGTTCAGCGTTGCCTGTGCCAGTGCATTTGCCGCAGCAGACACGCTCGAGTTCTTCACAGCCGTGCCGTCCAGCCAGACGATTGCACTGATCTGCACCGCAGTATTCTTAGTCAATGCATCGACCAGAACCGCATTTTCCTTCGTCTTAATCAGTTCTTCATTGTCCCCGATCAGATACAGCCTTGCGATAGAGCCACTACCGTTCTCAAGCTGAGTCTTTGCCTCGTAATCCAATCTGGCCGTGCCGAGGATCTCGACCGGGGCGCGATTTCCGTCCGTATCGGTATAGCCATTACCCAGATTGCGAACAAAGGTCACACGAACGGCCTTCATCAGATCATCCATCTTCAGACCCGTCGTGTCCACAAAGCTCATGCTGCTTCCGCCGCCTTTCGTGTCGGCATTCGTACTATCGCTATAAATACGCTGCGCATCGTCTGTCTGTAGCAGCAGCTTGGCATTCGTCGCGGTCTTTTCTCCCTGCTCATTGGTCGTTTCTTTTTGCGTGTTGATACGCACGGCAAGGTCAACAATGTAGCCGTAGGTCGTTTCGACGGTCATTGCTTCTGCACCGGTTCCCGCTGTCTCGCCGATTGCACGCACACCGTATTCTGACTTGCTGAACGCACTATTATCGTAGCTTCTTGCTACGATGTTGGTATCGCTCAGCTTCTCTGCACGTCCGTCATAGCCATAGGTCGCAATGGCCAACGGGTGATCCACATTCAGTTTTGTACCCTCTGTCTCATTTTCGGTTGTGTTCAGAACCGCCGGGTTTAGGTTGATCTTCCCCAAGCCGTAGCTCGCATCGCTTAGGTTGACGATATTGCCCCAAGTAACGTTGGCTGCTGTACTACCGCCGGATCCAGTTACAGATCGTCCGCTACTAATCGTGCCAAGCAGACCATCCGTCGGCATTAGGGCGATCTCCAGGCTGCCGTTGCCCGCTACCGACGTATCAATGCCGGTGACTTCCGGTGCCGTGGACAGCGTGAACCATGCATAAGTCGTGGACACAAGCATGATGGAGCTGACCAGCAGCATACATAGTGCTGCGGAAAGGCGTTGCCGAATACTGCCAGGCATTTGGACTTTCCGCTTTGTTACGGTTTTTGCCATTTTCTTTCTCCTTTCGGAATTTTTACATATTTTAGCTCTTGTCGGAGCTATATAGCCCCCATCCCGCAAGGTGGGAACAAAACCTCACCGGATCGGGGAAATATACAATGTGCGGAGTGCCTTAAAACTCGTCCCAGCCCGTTCAGAACTTTAGGTCATCCCAAAGCTCTTCCCAACGCGCGCTCCAGCCTCGCAGGCTTTCGTCCTTGTCCTCTTCGCTGACAAGCCGGTAATTCATTTCCACCCCGGCGTGCCCACCGATCAAGTCGTTTGTCACATCCGGATCATCACCCTCTATCCAGAGAACGACCGTGTATTTGTGCGCCTCCATCGGCTCTACCCCACGCTGTCCGCCACTGGTGATCAGCTTGTCGGAAAGGAACTTATCCGGTATGACACGGTAGTAATTCAGACCGTTGACCTGCTTGACCAGACGGAACTGGTCGCTTGCGGGATAGGCCTCACGGATGGGCAGAATCAGATATCCGCGGGAATCATCCCCATAGGCGGGCAGAGCCTCCTCCAGTCCGGTCTCGCGGTTCGCCTTGGCATAAAAGCGCATCTGACCGTCCTCAAACAGCATGACCCACATACCTTCGGTCAGCTCTTGACTCTCGGAGTTGATCGTCAGCGACCAATCATAGCCAACAGTGTTTTCACCCTCGTTTCGCAAGTAGAAGGTATATGCGAAGTAGGCCGCGTTATGCTGACCATCCGTTTCATCAATATCGGTCGGGATCTGGTTGATGGAAATACACGGTACATTCTGTGCCGGCGAAGCAAACAGCTGCATGGATGGATTTTCAAATCCCGCCGTTTCACTCAGCGAAAAGCCCTCCCTAAACATACCGTCGGAAAGGTTGATCGTAAAGAAGCCCCTTGCCCGCGTCACCAATGAAAACAGGAACAGCACCGCCAGTAGCAGAGCCAGCGCCGCCAACAGTCCTCCCAGCCAATGGCTCCACAGCCATGCCAGAAAAGCACTGTTTTTGTCGAAATAAAGGCCAAGCGTTCCCGCAGTCAGTTCAAAATCACGTTTTCCCTTGATGCCGCGCTGACGCATCTCCCTGCGCAGCTTTCGCCTGCCCTTTTTGATCGCTATGACTTCATCCTTGGTTAGAACGATGCCCGCCCGCTTCTTCTTAAACGGACCGTGCTGCTTACGCACCTTAGTCGGGCGGCTCTCTTTTCCGCCTGCGTTTGGCATTTTTGAGCTTTTCTGCCGTCCCTTCGAGGTACCGCTCCCGCCCTCGCCAGCACCGCTTTTTGCACTCCTCGCGGCATTCTCCTCTTGACGCAGGTACTCCTGCACCCGAGGATCATTCTGATCAAACGCCATTGTTCTGCCGCTCCTTCAGCAGAGCATCCCTAATCAGCTCATCCTCCGTTATGGGTACGCCCGTCATTGTACCGCCGGTAAATGCAGCGCCAGAGGCGATCTGCCATGCCAGCAGATCCGGCGTATCCGCACCGCCGCCAATCAGAGTAAAGCCCTTTTTCTTCAGCTCGTACATTGCGTTGGCGGTGGTCTGCTGCATGTATAGCTCAGGCGCTACACGCAGGTACGCGAAGCCGATTTCTCTGAGCCGATCTGCCGACAGGCTTTCTGGATGATAACCGTCCACCACCAGGCAGACGCCGTTGCGCAGATAGCGCGTAATAAGCTCCGTAACGCTCTTGTTTGCCTTAAGAACCGTATCCTCCGGAATGGTCAGCATCAGCTTTTCCTTTGGAACGGGCTGATCCTCAAAAAGCTGGTTAAAGCATTGCAGCTGGCTGCCCATCTGGAAAAACTCTGGCAGCGCATCCAGCAAGATCCCCTGCGTCTCGATCTTGCAGTTTTGCAACCGATAGAGTGCGTCCGCCGCCTCGTAGAGAAGATACTTCATCACATCGGCTGCCAGCCCCGTGCGGTGTAGCATATCCGCCAGTTCCTCCGCTGTTGCCGTTTCTCCGTTGGGATCTGTCACCGGCCGAAACCACGGCACAGCCTCATATGCTACGACCGTCCCCTCATTATCGGATACCATTCGGCGATATGTAAGGCCGAAAGGACGCTCCGGTCGCTTGACTACCAGCGGGACGGTCTTTGGCACCGTTAGCGTATAATAGATATACTTGTCGTAGACCTCACGACATTTTTCTTTCGCCGCTTGCAGAATGTTGATCAGCTCCGGCTGCCAGAGAGTACCGCTTCCATCGATCAACTCGGCATAGGCCTCTTCAAAAGGGTCCTCCGATCTGGTCTCGGCGGAAAGCCTGTCCAACTCTTTCGCAAGTCCTACAATGCGGGCGATCGGACTGATCTCTTTTTCCCTGCGTCCATCAGGATAGCCGGAACCATTCCACCGCTCCATATGCTGCTGGCACGATTCCCGGATCATCATCCACGGAATGTTTTGGATCCGTTTTTCCAGCAAACGTCCAACACGGCTCTCCTTTGCACGGTTAGTGCGCTCCTGCAGAACAGCAACCAATTGACTGCCATCCGTCGTATATTTACGGTAGACTGCACGTTCCTCATCGGTGAAGTCCCTCTGCTCCACCTGATACTCCGGCGGAACAAGGGCCTTGCCCAACTGATGATACAGTCCACATTTATAAGCAAGGTCGGAGTATTGTCCCCGTATTCTTGCGCGATAGTCACTGTCAGAATCAAAGGGTGTCTTGCAGGCTTGTAGGAACAGAGCCTGTGTATAAGCCGCCACACGGACGGATTGCTGCCGCACGGCCGGGGTCAGACCTCGGAACGCCTCATCCCAGGTCTCATATTCCTTTCGTCTCCACATCAGTTCACTCACGTCCGCATTTCCCTTTCACTTGCCCTCCGCTCTCGCGCAAGGCTCCGCATTCTTTTGATTTCCTTCCCGTCAATCACGGTACGTCATCGCTGATGTCATAGTCCACCAATGGCGTATCGTCCGTTATCTTTTTCCTTTTTTGAAACAGAATGACCAGCACCAGCCCTGCATTAAGGGCCACACTCACAAAAAACAGCACTGACCACACCTTATGAGACGTCACTGTGCAAATCGTTTCCTCCACAGATTCCTTCTGCGGCTCTTCCAGCTCCTCAGCGCGAAGCTCGTCCATCTGTGAGCAGAGCTGCGAAAGCACCGCCGTAATCTGATCCGCCGCTGCATCTATGGCAGCTTGATCGCCGCTGTTCCACAGAGCCCTTCCAACGCTAACCGCATCGGAAAGCTGCGCCCATTGCTCCGCCAGCGAGTCTGACGTCCGATAGGCTTGCACCTGTTCAAGCGCCCGCTCCAGCTTCGACCGATCAATTTTCACCAAGCCCGCGACCGCCTTCGACAGAGCGTCAGTAGCTGTATCGATCTCTTTTTGCTCCTTGCTGTTCATTGCACGCCGGCCGTTATCCAGAGCCGTGGACAACTCCGCCCAGGACTCTGTCGTATAATCGCTCTCCTGCAGGTTCTCTGTCTCCGACTCAGCAGCCTTCAATGCAGCAAGATCAACAGTGACTGGCTTTGCCACTGCTGGCTGCCTTACACGAATCTTTGCCGACTGTTCTGTCGGCTGTCCCGCTTCTGGTTCCGTTTCGCTGCTGTTGGAAACTCCTGAAAACAAGACGGTGCAGGCTTTTCCGGCCACAGCATCGCCCGCTATCTGCACCCTTACCGTCACGGTAACCGTTGTTTTGGTCGGTTCGCCATTCGGAACCGCCCAAACATGATCCCCATCGACCGACACAGAAACGGATTCCGTATCGGTCACACTAATCGTATGCCCTTTCACAATCCCATCTGGATCCTGGATTACAAAGGTTCCATCCATAGCAAACACATCGGAAAAGTTGAAAACCAGTGCCGCCGTTTTCCCTGCGTTTACACTAGCATCGTTTACTGCAAGCGAAGCGGGTGTCACTATCGCCAACAGCAATATCGCCGTAAGCAGTGCAGTTCCTGTCTTCCTGTATTTCATTTCGCTTCGCCTCCCTGCTCTAGGACATTTCTGCTTGAAAAGCAGTAGGGGCCAGAGATCTGTTCAGATCCCTGGCCCCCATTGTTGCCAGAAATCGCTCCGCGTCCTTTTTCTTTACTTGAGCACTTCTCTGCTCATACGAGCGAGCAGAACCGCCATTTGAATGCGCGTGCTGTCATCCTTCGGTGCCAACATCTTCTGCGTGGTGCTGACGCCTCGGATCAGATCCACAGCAACCGCCCATTCCGCATAGTCAGTCGCCCATTTGCCGACCTTGTCCGCATCCATGAACTCACTGAGATCTGCTCTCTTGTCGCTCATCTTGTTCTTGTGCTGCGCGTAGCGGGCAAACATTGCCACAATCTGCTCACGGGTCACATAATCGTCAGGGCCAAATTCACCATTGCCGTAGCCGTTGATGATTCCCATTTCCGTACCCCAGATGATCGCGTCAGTGTACCAGTAATTGTTCTTCACATCGGTGTAAATATTGCGTTCTGCGGTCTTGGGGCTCTTCTCCAGCCGATAGATGGTAGTGATAACCATCGCACGGGTAGTAGGACTGTAGGGATCAAACTTATTTGCACTGATGCCATTCATCCAACCGTTTCCAATCACATAATCCACATCGTCGCTGTACCACGCATTCTGATCCAGATCTGTGAACTTTTCAGAAGGAGCCGCAATATCCTCCCACAGAGCTTTCACCGTAATGCTAGTGTTGACAACGTAGAATCCACCAGCCAGATATTCTCTGCCGTTGATCTCCCATGCCTTAAAGCCCTTTCCCTCTGGCGCAGTAAAGCCGCATTCTGGGAGTTCGATACGGGTACCTGCTATTACCTGACTCGATGCCATCGTACCGGTACCGCCGTTTGCGTCGTAGGATACCATGCAAGCCGACACGTTGCCCTCACCGGTAGGCCTGCTAGCCTGACGGACCGCGATCGTCTGCGCGGCCGTTTTCGTCACGCCGCCCTCGGTGTAGCTGATGGTAATGACGGTATCCGCCGCACTCAGCGCGCCAGTCGGTGCGTAGGTGTATCCCGTAATGACCGCCGTGCTGTTATCGCTGTACGTTGCCGTCACGACCATGCCCGCTGCGTCAAAGCTCTCGCCTTCGGTGTACATGGTCTTGCTCGGAGCCGTCGTCACTGCGATGCTCACCAGTGCCTTAACAGCCGGGATATCCTCCCAGACCGCGTACAGCGTAACATTCGTACTGACCGTGATGGTGCTCGTGGTGATCACTGCACCGTCCGCCGTCAGAGCCCAACCCTTGAACTGTTTGCCATCAGGAGCGGTGAACGTGCAGACAGGCAGCGTGTAGTCGCCGGAAACGCCGATAACATCTGCCATCGTGCCAGTGCCGCCGTTCGCGTTAAAGCTCACCATATACGTCGTAGGCTCAGTGAATACCTTTACCAGAACGCTTACATTTGTCGCCATCAGATTGTAGTCGAGCACATAATCGCCGTAAAGGGTCGTGCTACCAGATTTGACGACATTCTGCTTATCAGCCAGATACTGTCCATATTTTCCGGCATTCCGTTCCAGAGATGCCATAGTCTGACTGCCGCCCGTCACATTGGCGCGCTCCAGCAGCCAGCCAGCTGCTGTGAGCAACTCGTGATAAATGCCTTCCAGCTTGGCGGCGTCCGTATCGTCAACGCTCACGCCGACAGCGCTTGCCATGGCGGCGAAGTCCGTCTTCAGATTCAGTTTTTTCAGTGCCGTGACGATCTGGCTGACCGTAACGGTATCAAAGACCTGCTTGATGGCCGCAGTGGAACTACTGTTCACAGCCGCGGCAAAATCGGACGGGTTGACACCGGCATAGGCCAGCATCGTAGCCATTACGACCGCGTAATCCGAATCGCGCGTCAAGTCGATCACCACATCCGCGCTGCCTTGCACCGCAGCCTGAATGGTTTTCCCTGCGCGCGTCGGCTGGTCAATGTTGACCGTGATGTCCTTGGTCTTGACGATCTCCGCAAGCCCTTCCGCGACGTCCTTGGCTTTGTTTTTATTGGTATCGCTGCCTGCGATTTTCAGTGCAATCTCAACGTCGTGCGCTTTCGCCGTGTCAGCGCCCAGCCGAATGTCCAGAATATCCGCTGTATCGTCATACTCGATTGCCAACGCCCATGGGGAGATCGACAGCGTATAGTTTGCAAATGCCGTGTCGCTGCTGATGGAATTTGCGATGTTGCCGAAATTCGTCAAGTCAGTAATCAGACTGTTTACAAACTTTGTTAGGCCCGCACAATCCAGCGAAGCGAGCACTTCGTCGATAGCCTTTCCAGCCGTATCAGCGTTTGCATAGAGCTCCAACAGCTTTGTCGGAATTATCTGATAGATCGTATTCGTGTCGACCTTCAGCGCACTGGCGGTATAATAATTCAGCAGCAGATCACTGCAAATATCCAGCGCCAGCGCCTTGACGGTCGCTTTATTCGGACGCACCGTACCGTCCAGCAGATTGGCGTTTAGGTTGAAAGTAAGTCTGTCTTTGCTGCCGGTGATGGTGTACAGCTCGTTGGAAACCATGCCGGAGTTCTGCACATAGCCGTTTTTAAGCCAAGTGGAAACATCGTCGGTGTAGTTGCCTGCCAAGATTACAATGCTGCCGCCGCTCAGCGTACCACTGATGCCACCGCACTGTTCCGTAGCCAGCGTGCTGTCCAGGATCACCAGTCTGCAACCGTCCGCAACCGTCACGTTGCCGTTGATGGTGTGCCCATTCAGATCCAGATAGGTGTTCTGAGTGATTACCAAATCGTCAGTAATGTCCTTCTGGAGCATAACCGCACACATATCCGCAGCAGAGGTTAGGCGGTCAGAGAGATCTGTCGTAAAGTCGATTGCTTGAGCCTTCGCCCGGAAGCCGCTCGCACTCAAAGCTGCTTTGTCAAGCACAACCGCCTCGAAGCCGGCACTCGTACCGAAATTCTCAACCTCCGCATTCATTGCGGCTGTCAGCCTACCGCCGCTCTTACACTCCTTAACGACCGCTTTGATCTGTTCCAGCTTGGCCGCATCGCTGATAAATCTGCCCAGAGCGTTATTGAGCTGGTTCTCGGTCACCGTCAGATTTAGTGTGTAACCGTTGCCGGAACAGGTGAACGCATTCTCCCCGCCCAGAGTCTCAACAGCCCAGTTGATGTAGCTTTCGTACTCGGACAGATCCACATTTTTGCCAAGCTTGGCCGCTGTGTTGGAAAGTGTCGTAGCCGTCACATCACTACCCAAAAGAACATCAATATAGTCATACAGAGTCCTGTAGGCGACCTGCTGATTGACTGCGTTTGCATCACGCAGGTCGGCATCGCCGGTCATAATGAGCGACCACAGATATATCTCATACACCTTTTCGGGCAGATTCAACGTTGCGCTGACTCCACCGTCCACGAAGCGGAGTGAAATGTTATTCTTCCATTCATCAAGCTTATTACGGAGCTCAAGTGCAGAGGAGGGAACACTGGTTAGGCAAACTCTGAAACTCAGATCCTGCTCAATGTCTGCCACACTGTTGCCCATCTGGATCGTCGTGGTAAATATCTCACCGTCGTTGTAGAGCGTTCCGTCCGCTCCAATGTTCGCCAAAATTTTGTCACTGCTGACCGTACTGTCCGCAAGAACGGCATCAGCCGCCGCCTGCAGAGAAAGCTCCAGCGAATTCTCGGCATTCGTGTACATGAAGCCTTCGCCGTTCAAGCCGATGTAGCCATAACCGACGTCGAGCAGCTTCATCGCAACGTTTGTCAAATCACTCTTCCGGCTACCGGCTGTACCGGCAGCAACGCTCGCGGTAAGAGTCGTTCTCTCCGGATTCAGCGTGAACACAATGGACTGCCCCGTGGCCGCCGCATTCAGCGTGGCAACGGCCCGATCAAGCTTTTCACTGCGCTCGTTGATCTTAACGCGGGCAATGGTGTAGCTTCCAGCGGCAAAGAGGTTGTCCAGCTCACTTGCGCTGAATAGGTAAGAGCCGGCAAATACCGTCTTGTCGCCGATGGTATACTCGTAGCGATAGCCGCTCTCCGCAGCAGGGAGCGTAATACCGCAGCTGTTTATTGTGATGATCTGATCTTCCTCGCCGTCAATGTGGACAATATACCGCTTCGGTGTCCATGTGTAATTCTTCGTTGTATTTGCAGTGACCTTTTCTCCGACCAGAGCATTCAGATCTTCACCCTCATTGTAATTATCGGTGTAATACTTCGTTTCGATGTTAAGGCTTGCAACTGCCTCCGCCACCTCATCTTTGAGCGCAGTCACGTCGCTCTGCGTCAGCGTGTAGTCCTTCGCATAACTCTTGGAAACCGTTTCCGACCTGCTGCCGTCCGCCGTATGAACGGTGATCTTGATGATTGCCTTGATATCTACCGCAACGACAAACGGTCCGGCCGACAGGTTCAGCTTCTGCGCGAGAGTGTGCGTATTCACCGTGCCGCTCATCACCAGCGCGTCGGCCAGTGTGCGCAGATTGGCGCTTGTCACGTCGATCGCCGCATCCGGCGCGGTCAGCTTTGCCTTGATCTCGTCCATCTCCGTCCGCAGCTCGGCGATCTTATCCGCATACTGGGGATAGCCGGCTGCTGTAACCAGTGTGGTCAGCGCATCCTTTTTCTCGGCATCCGCCAGCATATCGTCTAGATAACCGCCGAGCGTGTTGACCTCTTTCATAATGGCCGCGCTGTTCTTATAATAATAGGCGAGCCCGCCGTTGTTCGCATCCTTATAGTCTGTGATCAGATTGTAGAGCTTCAACGCGCCGTCTGTATCCACGCAGCCGGCAATCATGCTGCTGACAATGCCCTTGAAATACGCCTTCAGCTCTTCATTCTTCGCCGCATCCTCATTTAAATCGGTGACATCGATCACACCATTCAGAGCGCCCAGCTTTGTGCGGTCAAGTTGGCCCATGTTGCTGTAAACATTACCCGAGCTCAGACGGTCCAGCGCATCCTTCTGGTTCGCAGCCTCTTCCGCCAGCGTCTTGGGCAGGTTCATCGCAGCGAGGATCTCTGCGTCTGTAATATTGCTCAGCGCAAGACGATAGAATACCTTGATTTGATCATAAGCCGACTCGTTAATCACGGCTTCGTTTCCGCCGTTAAAGTAATGAATCGTTTCATTTGTACCGTTTACCACAGTATAGGAATACGGTTTCCAGATATTGCCCGCATAGTCAGAGGCATAATCCGCTGCACGCAGCGTACTGCCGGTCAGCGTTACAAGTGTGCCGTCCGTATCCGGGTAACGCACGTTGATGGTCTCATTGCCGTTCAGAGCCGCGGAAGTTAGGATTGCCTCTTCCTTTTCCGTCAACGGAGAGCCATCGCTGTTAACCACGATGGTATAAAAATCGGTATTGGTATAGGCCTTGCCAATCGTGCGGGACACGCTGGTATTGCCGGTAACGGTGTATTCACTGTCCTGAGCATAGTAAATCCCATTGACCGTATAATCGTACACCTGCTCAGACGCAGTATACTTTGCAAGCGTCATGCGGTAACCATAGGGAACGCTTTCCTCAGCCTTACCGTCAAAGCCTACCCCGTAAGTAACCGTATAGCTCTTCGGTGCGTAGGTGACCGTATAAGCGGTGTTTGTCGTCAGAGTTTCGTCCAGCGTTGTCGTGCTACGTTCAAAATTTTCTGCATCGTAAACGCCCGTCCATTCTGTTAGGGCAGCCGTTTCCGTTCCAGCAGCCGTAATCGATGCCAGCACCTCGTCTCTGCTCATGCCGTTCGTCAACGTGAGCTTAGTTGTTTTCGTATCATAAACCGTCAGAGCCGTGGAGTCCGCGACTACTCCCGCTACCTGAAGCCGAACCGTCACGTTCACATCCCACATACTCATGTTGTACTGAATGGCGGCGGGTTCGATCGGTAAATTTGCCTCGATCGTCAGTGTGCTCACGTCCGTCAGTGCAGCAGGAAGAGCCGCAACCAGCGTATCCAGCGTCTGATACTCCGCCGAGGTAATGCCGGATTTGACCAGAGCCGTACCCTCAGCTGCTGCGGTCCAATCCTCTGCCAAAACCGAATTTGCCATGGCAACCCATTTCTGCATTACGCTGCGCACTGCCTTCGCTTGATTCATCTTGGCCGCAGCTTCTTCCGTAACATATCCCGCCATAGGATGTGATGGGTTGCTCCAATCATCAAGATATCCGCCATCCTTCCAGAATTCATCCGTCAAGATATCCTCGATCAAGCCCATCGTCTCCTGCGTCTTTGCCTTAATGGCCGCACCGTTTGTCAACAGGATTGCAGTCTTGGCATCCGTAGGATATACATCAAGCTGCACGGCCAGATCCAACTTACCATCAGCGTTGTTTGTCACTTGAGCGTTCAACGCCTTGGCCGCATCCTTTGCCGTCTGATTCGACATCACGAGTTTTACATTGGAACTTCCAACGGGAGCGGGAATGCCGGTATCGAATCCTTCGTCGGCCATCTGTGCCAGCGTCGGAGCCGCTTTGCCAACTGTATCAAGCTGCGCACACGTTTCGGAATCAGCCAGCGTATCCAGATTCTTCACGCCCTGCTGCAGCCAGCCCGCCGTTTTCAGCAGCTTTTCCTGCGCAGCCGTATCCACGGCAAAGCTCAGCGCATAGATCACTTTTACCGAAAATGCATTTCCACTGTAAGTATAGCTGCACTGATTTTCCGTCACAGGTAGGGTCTCGTAAACCGCGCCGCCCGCAACGATCTCTGCACGGACCGGAACCCACATGTTGCCGTAACCGTCCTCTTTGTTTTCCACCGTCACGGTTTTTGTCTCCGTGTCCACGGAGATCAGCCCGTCACTGTCCGTCGGAACTGCATACCTATGGGTATTCTCCGGCAACAGTCCAGAGCGCAGGAGCGTCTGCTCCCCGCTTGTCAGCTCATAGTACCCAGCCACCAGAGCACCGTCTGTGATCTCCTCGGCCGCTTCTGCGGCCTTTGCCCATGGGGTCAGCCCCACTGTGACGTTTGATGCCATTAGCACCAGCGTCAAAAACAGAGCTAAGCACCGCTTTGCACGCATCGAAATTTGTCTCATGTTCATTCCTCCTGTTACTATGCCAAATAATATATAATTATTATTTATTGCCATATCTACAGCAGAGCCTTTTCCCGGTATCTAATGGGCTCTCTTCATTACAGTGCCGCGTTTTTGTGATCTGCGGTCTCCCCATGCGGTGCATACTGCTTTTTTCGGAAATTACCCGCGCAGATTGGGCATCCGCTATGCTGCGGTCCCGCCCGAACATCCACGCGCGTCCGCCACACATGACCCTGCCTGCATCTCCACCATATCGGCTTGCTGCTACCCGCTGTAACCATTTGGGCGGTCAGCTCCCCATTGAGTGTCGGATGCCACTCCGCGGCAATTTTCGGCGCGACAGTTGCAAGATCATTATATCCAACAAGCACTCTACGCCCCGCGCAGTATGGGCACCCCTGTTCTCTTGTTGTGCGCAGAGCAATGCGCATTGGGAACGAATGCCCGCGGTCACAGTGCCACCACACCATCATGGAGCTGCCAGAAGAAATCTCTTTTGGAGTCTTTCCAGCGTTCCTCTCCGTATCCCATTGGCGTAAAAGTTCCTCTCGGTCATTTTCTTTGCAGTATTCATAAAGGTTTTTGCTCATGTACTTCACCACGCGTAAGGACAGAATCTATATTCTGTCCGACAATATATCCTATAGAAAAAACGATTCCAATACACAGTTTATACTATTTTGGAAGTATAGCACAGTTCTTTTCATAAATCAACAATAATTCTTACCGTATGGCACAAATATACCTTAAAACCGCTTTTAAGGTTGTTTCATCATATTCTTTTGCCTGTCAGCCGTAATCTTGCCATGCTTTCCGTTCGTTTCCGGCATATCAACGCTATGCAGCAGTGCGTATTTTTGAGAATCGAATCGGACATTCAGCTTTATCTGCACAGAGAGCCATGGATCATACAGGACAGAATATAGATTCTGCTCTCATGTTATCAGCCCCAGCCGTTCCATCTGCCGTTGGTGCTCTTTTCCGCTTGTAAGAAGATAGATGCGCGTGGTTTCAAGAGAGCTGTGTCCCAGCATATCCGCAAGCTTTACAATATCTTTGTATACGCGGTAATAAGCTGTTGCAAATAAATGACGCAGATTATGCGGAAACACCTTGTCGGCCTCCACACCGGCAAGCTTGCAGATTTGCTTCATCTCCGCCCAGATTTGGCGGCGGTTTATGCTCTTTCCACCTGTGGTGAGAAAAATCTCACCACAGGTGATTTTCTTCCTTTTGGCATATTTGAGCAATTTGCGACACAGTTTGTTCGGAATAAGGATTGTACGAATCTTTCCTTTCAACGACACCTCCGCTCGCCCGCACCGAGCCGCCTGCACCGTGATATACCTAACCTCGCTCACGCGGATTCCCGTTGCACAGATCGTCTCCATCAGTAGGGCAATACGTTCCTTTCCGTTTTCCCTTGCCGCCATGATTAGACGTGCATACTCGTTTTTCGTCAGCTCCTGCTTTGGATCCCGAAAAAGTCGGTGCTGTACTTTGAGATAGCCCATTCGATACTCGTTCCAACCAACAAACTGGAAAAAGCTGTTCAATGCGGCCAGCAACGTATTCACAGTAGATGGAGCATACCGCTCTGCCAATAACGCTTTCCATGCAACCACACTTTCTTTTGTAACCCACGCTTCTTTTATCCATGCCGAGAAAGTGCAAATACCGTGTATATATTTCTCCCGCGTGGCAGCCGAACGCTCCTCGCTTTGGAGCCACCGATCAAACTCAGTGATTGTTGTCTGCGTTATTGTCCGTTTATTCATAGTCATAACCATCCTTCTCCGCTGCTCAGCAAGGCTCCATAAAACATAATGCAGGTCCTTTACCCTCAGCAATTTTAAAGCCTATTAAATTACACTTTTCCCGTCCTGTAAATCAAGATGTGCCCTTTATCTTTTTTCGCACCGTTTCCGACACGACTCTTTTCTTCACCACGCTTCAATGTAAGCACGGCATGAGAAAACATAGAATTATACGATTTGTCAGAATGATATGCTCCCCCTATGGGCAATGTCATTAAGTTCATTTTTAAGACGCTCAATTACTTATAATGATGGTTGAGCGTTTTCATTGGCGCCTTTAGGCGTGGAAATAACCCCCCGGTTCTACCGGGTGTACAATATTGTTATTCTAAAAGGGGAAAAGAGCACGCTAATCGAACTGGCGTGCTTTTCTCTCACTCGCAGAAGAGATTGAAGAAGCATTCGACACTGGAGCGCGCTCCGGTGTCCCGTAGGAATTCCTACAGGACAATTCTCTCCTGCCGAAGCAGAGAATGGTTTTTCATTTTTCAAAAACAATGCCCGAACATGCTCGGTCTGAACATAAAGCTGCAAACGCATATTCTGAGGAGATACCACATGAAGAAGCGAGTTTTAAGTCTGTTCATGGCGCTTGCCCTCTGCCTTACCATGCTGCCCACGGCAGCACGGGCGGAGACGGCGGACACGGTGGCGGTGAAAACGCAAAGCAGTGAGAATACCGCCGATGTCCATATCGTCGACGATGACACCGTTGTGCAGGACGGGGAGGAGATCGACGAAGCGGTGCGGGCTGCGCAGGCGCTTATCGACGCGCTGCCGGACGATGTGACGGCAGACAACGCAGAGGAGTTGGAACAGCGGCTTATCGCCATTGACGAGGCGCTGGAAGCACTGACAGAGGCGCAGTACGCCCAGCTGGATATGACGCGCTACAAGTCGCTTTGCGCGGCGCTGACCGAACTGACTGCGGTGCAATATCAGATTTTTGTAAGAACACTCACCGGAAAGAATATTACATTGACCGTCGATTCAACAGATACCGTTCTTTCAGTGAAACAACAAGTTTTTGAAAAGGAAGGAATTTCAAAGAATCAGCAGCGTTTAATTTTTGCCGGCAAGCAGCTGGAGGATGATAAAACACTGGGAGAGTATAACATTCAAAAAGAAGCCACGATTCATTTGGTGCTGCGGCTTTCCCATGAGCACCCCATCTGTGGTAATGCGAGCTGCGAGGAGACCAGTCACGCCCTCCCCGATGGGAAAAGCTGGATGGGCGTTTCCAGTCTGGATGTGATCACCACGGCGGGCTATTACTATCTGACTGGCTCTGTGACGCTGACCAGCACTTGGCATCCCGAGGATGGCGTAGTGCTGTGTCTGAACGGCCACACCATCACGATGAGCGGTGCGGGCGCTGTGATCAACGTCACCGGCAGCTTTACCCTAACCGACTGCAAGGGCGGCGATGACGCCAACCCCTACGGCAAGATCACCCACGAGGATAATGTGAATGGTCTCGGCGTGAACGTAGGGCAAGCAAACGATCCCGCCACCTTCACCATGTACGGCGGCAGCATCAGCGGCAATACGTTGTCTGCTTCGAGTGACGCGGGTGCGGGCGTGTACGTCCCCACCCTTGCCACTTTCCATATGTACGGCGGCGAGATCACCGGCAACACGATGACCGGAACGGATTCCGAGGGCGCAGGCGTCCATACTGCCGGTAATACGACCATCACCGGCAATGCAACGATCACCGGCAACAAGGCCACCGGCGATGGCAGCAAGGGCGGCGGCATCTATGCGGCCCAAAAAAGCCTGACACTCGGCGGGAACGCACAGATCACGAACAATGAGGCCTCGAGCAACGGCGGCGGCATTTTCGTGAGCGAGAACGCAACAAAATTCAACATCTCCGGCAACGTGCAGGTGACTGGCAACAGCGGCAGCAATGTCTATCTCAATCACGATCAGTATAATGATTATGCCTTTGTTCCCATCACCGTCACCGGAGAACTTGACGCACACGCGCGCATTGGCGTAATGCTGGTAGATAGTCAGCGCCCCACCGACACCAATCCCGGCGTGAACATCGCCAAAGCGGGGACGATCGGCTGGATCAAGGAGGGCAATTTCGTCAGCGACTACACGCCCTTCTATAAGATGAAGGTGATTGAACTCAGCGGTGAGCAGTTCGCACAGCTCGTGCAGCACGATCATACGTGGGGTGTGCGCGTCAGCAGCGCGGCCACAAATGTTCTGGAGTTGTACTGTACGACCTCGGGCTGCTCCAGCGCCGGCGGCACTCTGACGCTGACGGCGGACGATGCAGCCTTCGACGGTCAGCCCTACGATGATGCGAGCTGGTCAACTTCCAACTGGTCGGGCACGACTGTGGCGGAGAATACTCCGATCACCTATGAAGAAAAGACCGGTGAGAACACCTTTACGCAGTTCAGCGGAGCGCCCACCAAGGCAGGCGATTATCGCGCCAACATCACCGTGGACGGCGTGACCGCCACGAAGGAGTTCAAGATCAGCCGTGCCACAATCACCCTCAACAGCGGCGATTTTGACGTCGTTTTGCCGAATGACCCGGACTATGACGGCCAGCCCAAAACTGTCGCCAAGGTGGAATTCAAAAGCGACAGCAAAAAGCAGTGGTTCGGCAAGATCACTGTGAAGTATCGCGGCGAAGACGGCAGTGAAGTCACGAATCCGACGAATGCCGGTACCTACACGGTCGTACTCGACGTGGCAGCAGGCGGCGGCTATGAGGCCGTGAGCAACATAGACGGCTGGACGTTCACCATCCGGCAAGCGGAGCAGACGCTGAGTTACGCCACGACGGAAGTGAGCAAAACCTACGGCGACGGCACCTTCACCAATGAGCTGACCCGGACTGCCGTTCACGGCAACGTTACCTACGCCAGCGGCAACACGGGCGTTGCGACCGTAAACGCCACGACTGGCGAGGTGACTATCGTCAGCGCAGGCACGACCACCATCACCGCCAAGGCCGCCGGGATGCCGAACTACAAAGAAACCACGGCGGCCTACACGCTGACCGTGGCGCAGAAGGAGGTCACCATCACCGGCATCACCGCGGAGAACAAGTACTACGACAAGACTGCCGACGCGACGCTTGTCTACACCAACGCAGTGCTGACCGGTAAGGTGGATGGCGACGATCTGAGCGTCACCGCGACCGGTGCCTTTGACACCACCGACGCGGGCGAGAACAAGACCGTCACCATCACCAATCTGACGCTGACCGGCGACAAAGCGGGCAACTACAAGCTTGCCGCCGACGGCCAGCAGACGGCCACCGCCGCGGCCATTAGGAAAATGCCCCTCACCATCAAAAGCGCGACCGGCATTACGGACAAGGACTACAACGGTGACAATGAGGCTAGCATCTATGATGTCAGCCTTTGGGACATCCATAATGCGCCGGTGAGCGGCGTGGGCCGTTCGATCTACGCGACCTTTCCCGACGCGAACGCCGATGAGACGAATGTCGACGTGACCGTGACCGTGACGCTTTCTGAGGAGGCAGCGAAAAACTACGAGCTGACCAACAGTCCCTTTGTAGCTCAGAATGCGGCGAAGATCAATAAGGCTGCCGGTTCTGTGAACGCGCTGACTGACAAGACTGGGCTGCGCTATACCGGCTCCGCACTGGAGCTGCTGGCGGCCGCGGCGACGAGCGATACCGGCAATGTGGAATACAAGCTCGATGGCGGCAACTGGAGTACTGAACTCCCTAAGGTGACAACCGCCGGGACGTACACGGTTTACTACCGATCTGTCGGTGATGCGAACCATAACGATACCGCCGGAACGGACTGCATTACCGTTACGATTGGCCGCAAGCAGATCGCCGTTCCGCAGGCCAGCAGCATGGAGTTTACCTACAACGGCAACGAGCAGACCTATGACGTTTCCGGAACGGTAGAGTACAGCGTTTCGAACAACAAGCGCACAGACGCCGGTTCGCAGGAGGTCACCTATGCGCTGGCCGACACAGCCAACACGGAATGGGCGGATGAAACGACGGATCCCAAGACGCTGACCTTCACCATCAAGCCGAAGGAGCTGACGCTTCCCAATGCGAGCGTGACCGAAAAGAAGTACGACGGCACAACGGATACAACGGTCACGCCCGGTACGCTTGCTGGTGTTGTCGATGGCGACGACGTCAGCGTGGCGGAGATCACGGTCGGCGGCACCTTTGACAACGAGTTTGCCGGCAATGTCAAGGCCGTGACGTTCCCGAGCTTCACACTGACCGGCGAAAAGGCGGGCAACTACACCCTTACCCAGCCGACCGCGACCGGCAATATCACCGCAGCTGACCATGAACCCGCCATCACCGAGACGGCGAGCGCCCCCCCGCGGCGGCAAGCAGTTTGACCTAAACGCTCTTGTGACTGATGTGAAAGAGAACGGCACCGTGTGCTTTGAGATCAGCGAGGGTGGCGCGTGTGCAGAGCTGAACGGCAGCACGCTGACCACGAAGAATGACGTCGGCACCGTCAAGATCACCGTCAAGATCGATGCTGTCGATCTGAACAGTGACGGCCAGCCGGAGTACAACGCCTACACCGGCACCGACGCCATCACCGTCAGCGTCACACTGAAGCAGAATTCCGCTGTCACCGCTGCGCCGAGCGGCATCGCTGATCTGGTCTATAACGGCAATGACCAGACGCTCATCACCGCAGGCTCCGCAGAGGGCGGCACACTGCAGTATAAACTGGGCGATAACGGCACATACAGCGCGAATCTTCCCGCTGCGAAGAATGCGGGCGACTACACTGTCTGGTACAAGGTCGCTGGCGACGCTGAACAAGATCGGCACGGACAGCGACGTGGTCATCGACCTAGCCGGTCTCGGCAAGAGCGTGACGGGCATGACGCTGCCCACCGACACCATCGACAGCATCTCCGACTCTGCGGCCAACGGCGTGACGATCAAGCTGCCGAACGCGGAGCTGCGCGTCGACAAGCAGACGCTCGCCGCCGTGTCCGAGCAGGCGAAGGGCAGCGGGGTGCAGCTCGTGGTGGAGACCGACAGCAAAACAAAGAGCACCATGACCGCCGCACAGAAAAGCGCCCTCGACGGCATGAAGAACGCCACCGCGTTGGAGGCGTACTTCGTCTCCAACGGACAGCGCATCCGCGACTTCAACGGCGGCGAGGTGGAGTTGAGTATCCCCTATTAGGCCACCGGCGCGATCCGCGCGTGGTACCTCAAGGAGGACGGCACGCGCGAGCCGGTCTCTGCACGCTACGATAAGGAGAACGCGCGGCTGATCCTGCGCCACTTCTCCCACTACGTCATTGAGGAGCTGGAGGCGGGTATGGCCTACGCCGCCTGCCCGAAGGACAATACCTGCCCTCTCGCGGCGTTCGACGACCTCACCACAACCGTGTGGTATCACGACGGAGTGCACTACTGCATCGACAACGGCCTAATGCAGGGGGTGTCCACCACCCGATTCCTGCCCGACGGCAGCACGACCCGTGCGCAGCTCGTTACAATCCTGTGGCGGCTGGAGAACAGTCCCGAGGCGGTTGGCACGGCAAGCTTCGGCGATGTCGCCGGCGGCGCGTGGTATGCCAAGGCCGTCCGCTGGGCGGCGGGCAGCGGCGTGGTCAAGGGCTACGACAGCGAGCGCTTCGGTCCCGACGACGCCGTAACGCGCGAGCAGATGGTGACGATCCTGTACCGCTACGCGCAGTACAAGGGCTATGACGTGAGCGTCGGCGAGGACACGAACATCCTAAGCTACAACGACGCGCTGACGGTCGGCGGCTATGCTATTCCCGCCATGCAGTGGGCCTGCGGCAGCGGTATGGTGACCGGCATCGCGCGGGACGGAGGAATGTTCCTTGCATCCAAGGATACGACCACCCGCGCACAGGTGGCGACGCTGATGATGCGCTTTCAGAGCGCCGCTGCCAATGCGGTCTGATCTGCCGCAGATCGGTTGAGCAAATAGCTGTAAAAGGCAAGCGTAACACGCAGCCAATCGAGTAGGAGGCTCTCTGAATAGAGAGCCTCCTCTCACACCACCGTGCGTACCGACCGGTACACGGCGGTTCAACCGCATAAGTGCAAGGACTCGTAGTCGTTGAGGAGTAATCGTAAAACGTAGCCACGAATAAAAGACCGCCATCTCGGTGAGCAGTAGCTCGTTGAGATGGCGGTCACTATTTTTGATGTGTGCAAATTAGGGCCGATCACTGTGCAGTGCATCGTGTATCCGTTCGGCCAACGCCCTTGCCGTAAAAGGCTTCGGGAGCACAAAGCTTGCGCCCAGACGGTATGCCTCCTCTATG
>ERZ808245.122-NODE-122-length-45259-cov-6.438346_pt1 | contig 45259 bp, 29 predicted proteins | sample MGYA00521243_ERZ808245 | MGnify/ENA primary metagenome ERZ808245 (study PRJEB31516, sample SAMN03275576) | gut metagenome | biome: mammalia-associated habitat; material: feces | host: Papio cynocephalus | place: Kenya | collected 2012-07-07 ... | reverse complement strand
AAACGAGAGACCGGCTTGGAAGCCGGGACCAAATCACCCATGGAGAAAGATGGCTGTTTCAAGAAAGCAATAAGATGGAAACAAATTACGTCATAGTGACAGGATGTTATTTGTTAATCGCTGAATAATTCCGTAATTGATAACATAAAAGCCATCAGGGGGACACCAAAACAATTAAGCGGAGAATCAAATACAAAAGCCCGCAAGGATTTCATGTTGGATTACTAGAAATTAGTCCAATAAATCATCCATATTTCCAAGTCCAAATATTACTTTTTTTGATAAAGGGGTAATGAAGGATTTTTGCTTGGTTTAACGAATGAGAAACTCGTATTTATCGGCAAATACACAGTCAAATTTTATAGTATTTTGCGTATTTGCCCCCTTGGATCATTTGGATTTTGTGGTTGCTTGAAAGTTCTCGCAACGACTTTTCTATCGTTGTTCTTGATAGGCTAACAAGAACTTCCTCAATTTCCGATTTTGTTATTGGTTCTTTTGAATCATTAATGACCCGAAGCACTTTATCGTAGGAAAGCCCTGGCATGGAATTAGTCTCGATAATGTACGTCATTTTCTTGTATGCTTCTTTCAGGCACTCAAGCATAAAATGGACGAAATATTCGTAATTGTTATTCCCTTCGTTCCAACCGATTGAGGATTTTTCCAAAGAAGAATAATAGGCATCGACATGATTCAAAATTACATAGGAAAGGGAATAATATTGGTCGATGTCATAGCCGTATTTCATTAGAAGAAAAGTCGTTAATAGTCTAGAGACGCGACCATTGCCATCGTAAAAAGGATGAATACATAAAAAGTCTAGTACGAATACAAAAATAGCAAGGAGAACGTTACAGTTAGGATCTTTCATACATTCATTGAATTGGAACACCAAATTCCCCATTAAATTGTCGACATCTTCTGGTTTTGAGGGAATAAATACCGTTCTTAGTAACGCTCCGTTTTTGCTATATTCCCGGATATAGTTTTGTTCCGCTTTATACTTTCCACCGAACCCAGGTGTCAATGATTCGTATAAAAAATAGTGCAGATCTTTAATATAGGATTCTGATAATGGCTGATATTTGTAAACTTTAAAGACGTTCTCTAGAGCTTTGTTGTATCCGAATAGCAAAAATTCTTCTTTTGTCTCAGGGTCCAAACGATTTAATAAAATATCTTCTTCTCTCGCCTGTTGTATTTTAATGCCTTCGATTTCGTTACTGCTGGTTACGCTCCTTCTTTTATTTAAATCGTGCAGTCGATTGACTTTCAGTCTTTTAGGCAATCCGAATACCTTGCCTCGATTGAACTCTACAGCTTGTAACATTGATACAATAGAAGGCGTATTTAATTGGGATATTTGTTCTTTGAGATTAATAAATTTCATAGCCACATTTTAAAGCATGTGGTGGTTGAATCCAAGTTTAATTGCATATTCTTGGCGAAATATGTGCAATTAAAATTATGATGATATCCTTACAAATCAGCACTGTTTTTAATTCTATTAGTCAAAAAAGCATAGATATCAAAAGAAGATATGCGTTATTAAAAGTTTAACCTTATTAATGAAGGGATATTCGGGGAAATCGAGGAATATTTTGAGGAAAATTCATGGATGAATTCCCCGAATTTTTTGTAATTCCATCCCCTTAGGAGAACATCATGGTAAAAAATGAGTGACAAATACCTAGCATCTGTTTTCAAAAAAGCCGACTCAATTAAGTAGCCTCAATAGTTCTAACGGAACTCGGTAACAATAAAGGCGACTAATCTTCCCCTCCGCTTTATTAGTAGTAGTTTATTCTCTAATCACTACGTAATGCGAACGCAAAAAGGAAGTTTTGTGAAATATAAGGAATGAAGACGCATGATTACTGATTTAGATGAATACGAATTAGCTTTAGAAAGCGGCTTTTATCTAGAAAGAGACTGCTATTCAAAACTCCTATCTTGGAAAATGAGTAGAGCAAGAAAACATGTTGCTTGTTTCTTAAAAGGCGCAAGAAGAGTTGGTAAGTCCGTCCTTGCTTTAGAACTCGCCCACAAAGAGTATCGGTCCTTCATAAAAATATCGTTTGATAAGGCGTCTATTGCAATTAAAAATCTTTTTCTCGATTCTCTTGACGACCTTGATTACTTTTATGATCAAATTATGGTTGCCTATGGCAAAACGCTATATCAAGGGGAATCATTGATTATTTTAGACGAAATCCAATTGTTTAAGCCGGCTACACAAGCCATAAAAACGCTTCTCCTTGATGGCCGTTATGATAATTGGAAACCGGTTCGCTTGCCTCTGTAGTAAAAGCAAGCGAGGAAGAAGAAAATTACTTATTGCCCAGTGAAGAAGATACCATTGAAGTTCATCCGCTTAGTTTTTCTGAATTTTTGAAAAACGATAAGCAAAAAATAATGATTCAACTACTAAGTGACTGTGCGAAAAAGAATAAGCCATTAAACGCAGCGTATAGAAATATTTACCGCAAATTTAAGGAATATTTAATCGTAGGTGGGATGCCTAAACCAATACGCACTTATTTACAAACTAAAGACTTTGGCGAAGCTGAAAAAGAAAAGCAATCGATTATCTCTTTATATAAAGATGATTTAGCAAAGCAAAAAAGAGTAAATTCAAACTACGCTTTGTCTATTTTGGAGCTGATACCAAGTGAACTATCACACCACGATAGTCATTTTCATTATTCTCGTATCAACGAAAACGCTCGAGAAAGAGACTATGGTGCCCCTATGAAGTGGTTAAGCGATGCCGATATTGTTACTTTGTCTTACCCGGTAAACGAGCCATCTCCGCTTCCTTTATTAACGCTGAATCCAATTGAATTTAAAGCCTATTTCCTTGATACGGGTTTGCTATATTCTTTAGCATACTCAAATTCAATCCATGATGAATTGTTCTATAAGCGGCTTTTACTCGATAGACTTCATATCAATGAAGGAATGTTTATTGAAAACTATGTAGCGCAGGCATTACGTCACAAAGGGAACAAAGTTTGCTATTACGTTAAAAGAGACAAGAAAACATATAAAACAATCATGGAAATTGATTTCCTATGTTTAAAAAACGGGAAAATTACCCCAATAGAAGCAAAATGATCAGGTGATTATTCACATGATTCATTAATCAAATTTAAGAGAAAATTCCAGTCTTTGGTCAACCAAGGAATCATTTTGTATGATGGGGATATTAAAACGAAAGAAGGCATTATTTATTACCCGGCATTCATGCTCGACTGGTTATTTTGATAAACACAAAGCCCTCATTGAATAGGCGACATAAAACACCGTGTTTGCTGAATTTCTTCATGAAAAATAGTTAATAATCTCATCGTTCTATCCATGATAGCTGTCATCTTGACGAAAGCACTGACCTTCCCTTCTTTTCCCTTGCTCCATAGTTAAATTGAAGTTGAAACACAAACTCTTGTTACCGCAAAAGGTGCAATTAATTAGTGTCTAAACATACCAAAAAGGTGCAATTAATTGGCAATCAGATTTGAAACTTGATACGAAAAGCAAGTATTTATCGAAAATATTTTAGCATCTAATGTCTTTAAAATTTTAGCCGATCTAGAGGGTACACCGAGTTTACCTAAGAACCTTTTGCATAGATACTTAAGACGCCTTATTTATATTGGAGAGAAAGAAACTCACCATCTCACTAATGATAATTTTAGATTCTTCTAGTTCAGGGAACAGTGCAACAAACGCGTGGGGGAGCTTCTTTTTGCTTTCCATATCGAGAAAGATATTGTCGTTCTCATTGCTACTTAACGCCTTCGCGTAGTTTCTACTGTAGTGTCTTAAAAAATCGCCTTTCCCTGTGACTAAAAAGCAAGGTGGAAGAAAAGCGATAATCTCAGGATTTTCGGGATTTAGGCAAGGATAAAAAGACGCTTTCTTATAGTTAGCCCCATAGACGAGTTTTGGTAAAAATATTCCAATAGAATCTAACTGTGTCGTATAAAACATGCCGCTGATTAAACCAAGCGCTTTAATTTCTGGAATGATGGAACCAATACTTCCCATCGCTTCAGCGATTTTAGGGTTTCTTTTCATCGCGGCTAGATAAACGGATAAATAAGCGCCCGCACTATCACCAAAAAGGATGATTTCTTTTGAATTTTCTAATTCGCTAACTTTATTGATCCCAACGATAAGGGAGCGGAGGATTTCTTGAAATTTGGCTTCCGGGGCTAGAGGGTAATTAAGACTATATACGATAAATCCTTCTTTTGCGAATAAGACATTTGATGCATGGTTTTCTTCTTTCTTACCAAGAAGCAATCCGCCACCATGGATATTAATTAGAACACCTTTGATGTCTTGATTAATGGGCTTAAGAACTTCCATTTTGTGGCACGTTTTCTTGTCACCAAAATAATCAATATTATCGACAAGAATAACACCTTCTTTTAAAAGGCCTTCTTCATTAGGGACGCTACGTGAATTAAGCCAATCATCAAGTTGCTTTTCTTGCTTTTTGATTTGTTTTACGATGAATTTTTCTAACATAAGGCTAGCCTTTTCTATAATCTTAAATTTTTCGATAGGCGATTTGCATTATTTTTGATTCAATCGTTAGTAAATCCACGCAAAAATCCATAGTTCTTTGGGAGAATTGACTAGAAATAGACACAAGCTTTTCATAACAAAAATCCACGCAAAAGCGGATTAAACGCATGAATAGCCATTAAAAAATCCCTACTTTTGAAGTAGGGACATTAGTCGAATTTGAATTGATTTAACGGTTTTGAATCGCGTCAATCGGCTTTTTGTTTGCAATCTTCGTGACTGGCAAGAATGCAGAAATCACGCTTGCTAATAAAGAAATGCCAAGTAAGCATAAGATAATTAGAATGTTTGGCGACATGAGGTCAAAATTGAAATTGCCCGATTTTCCTAGTTCGGCGTTTATCACATACGACATGACAAACACGGCAATTGTGGACAAAACGAAGTTGATGATCGCGATGATAAAGGCTTCTGAATAGAAGATTTTGAAGACATCGCTCCGTTTTGCCCCAACGGCGCGCAAAATACCGATTTCGCGCTTCTTGTTGTTAATGGAAACGGAAATGAAATTATAGAAGAGGAGCATGCTGAAGACCGCCATCGCGATACCGACATATAGGAACACTTGGGTTAACACCGTAATCATGCTAGCGGTGCTTTCTACGGTACCTAAAGTGCTATCTAGTATATTCATTCTCCACGCAGAATCAGGGATATCGTTATAGTCTTTTGCGTCGACGAATACCTTTTTCTTCGTCATGTATAAATCCAAGAAGCGGTTTATCACGTTTTCGTCATTCCCGAAGGTGATATAGCAAGTTCTACTTTCGCTTGAAGAAGAGCCATAACCGTTCTTCTTTAACGCATCGCGGATTGCGGTTGCGTCTTCTTCTGAGATACTCATATAGGTCGAATAGCTATAACGGTCTGTCTCGGTAAAATCGACACCGACGATGTCAAACTCCCATTCCACTTTTGGCTCTAAGCCATTATCTTTTCTTTCTCCGGTGGGGAGATAGCCTTTTATCGATGGGAGAGAAGCGGTATCGGTTACTTTTCCTAAGATTTCTTTTTGTTTTTCAATCCACTGTTTTTGACATTCTTTATATTCGTCTGTATTCCATCCTTCTTGTGTGTTCATAAAGAAATAACGTAGGGCATCCGTTTTGTTTTCATAATAACCAGGGAATTCTTCACTGTCTTTGTATTTGTTATACAATTCATCGGTATAATCGGTACAAATAGAATCGAAGTAATTCTCTTTGAAAGTGTATTCGTTATTACTGATTTCCTGCATTGCATAGGCTAGGCTACCTTCTACTGGCGATTCTTCCGTAGATGATGAAGAGGAATACATGATGTTCCTTAAAGTATACATAGAAACTAACGCTTCGCCTTTAGAAAGCGCGGTTTTATCCTTTTTGAAATAGAATTCGTTCTCTTGATGGGAAGGGAAATAGCCTAAGGAATAATACTGCTGATTTTTTTCATCTTCGCCGCTTACTAATTGACGAGAGATGACGATATCCTCTTCCCCCTTTTTCTCTTCGCCTTTGACAAATAATGCGGTATGAATCGAAGAACCATATGCATATGATAAACTGCTTAGTTCACTATAATGAGGGTCGCTATAGGTGATATTTTGGGAGTTATGACGGTAAGACAATAGATATTCTGGGAGCTTGGTGTCGATAATTCCGGTGATGGTATAGGTGACGTTAGTATTGCCCATCGGGCTATAAGAATTGCCCTCGGCGGTCAGTTCTGTCCCTATAACATCTTCATAGCTTAAAGTGGTCGAGGTGCTTGTATTTCCGCTTCCGCTTGTCTTATTGAACCCTAAATCCGCGTAGGAATAATAGGCGTAAAGCGATATTGCGCATTCTTTTTCGGCTGTTGGGAGTTTTCCTGCCTCTAATTTCAAGCCAAAATCCTTTAAGGCACTCTCACCATTTTCCCCTAAGGAAACGCTAGAAGTGAGGTTTGAAGTGTGGAACAAATCATTCTTTGCCCCAACGGGAAGAGAGACGCGCTTATTATCGGATTTATAGACATTGACGCCTGTGTTTTTGATTTCTTCGATCCATTCGTCTTTGATTCCGTCACTGTCTCCTTTTTCGTACACGCTCACAGGGAAAAACGACATTTCATTTTTATCTATGGTGGATTTGAGCGCGCTTTGCTCGCTGAACATGGATAACGTTAAACTTGCGCCGAATAAGGAGAAAGCAATCGTTGATAATAGAATCGTCATCACTAGACGGAATGGCTTAACGCGCAAGGAGCGCGAACCCATTTTGAAGGCGTGAGCTAAAGAGAATTTGCTCTTGATTGGCTTAAATGTTCCCTTCCCTTCTTTGATTTTGCTTGGGTCGGTTTTTACGAATTCTTCGCGATTCCCTTCTTTATCGATTTTGGCCGCTTCGCAAATCGCTTCGTTGACGTGACTATCCGCGGTGATAAAAACATCAGTGCCGCCTTTGCTGATTGCATTATTGATGATAGGAAGGTCATTTACCGTCAATGGCCTATTTTTGCTTAAGCGAATGATGTTATCGCCAATTAGGGAGACACCTTCAGCTGGTTTTACGCTTGCTAAGGAGGTTTTGCTAATATCGGAAATGACTTTTCCATCCTTTAATTCGATGACGCGGTCACCGAAGTGCTCGGCAAAATCGCGATCATGGGAAACGATGACGACAAGTTTTGTTTTTGATAATTTCTTTAACGTTTCAAAAACTTGTTTGCCCGTATTGCTATCAAGCGCGCCAGTAGGCTCATCGCCAAAGATGATTTTTGGCTCTTTGACTAAGGCTCTAGCGATCGCGACTCTTTGCTTTTGTCCGCCAGATAGCTCGTTTGGCTTACGCTTTCCATAGCCAGCCAAATCGACTTCACTAAGGATTTTATTCACTTCCTCATCGGTTGCTTTTTTGTGCTGGAGCTGCAAAGCCAAGGCAATGTTCTCTTTTACCGTAAAATCGGAAAGGATGTTATATTCCTGGAAGATAAAGCCGAGATAGGTGTTTCGATAAGAATCCATCTCCCCCTTTGTAAAGCTTTTGCTCGACTTTCCGTTGATGATGATTTCACCATCATCCGCCTTATCAAGCCCGCCCATGACATTGAGCAATGTGGATTTTCCTGAACCGGATTTACCCAAGATGAAAACAAGCCCCGTTTCCGGGAATTTTAGCGTTACATCATTTAAGGCATAAACAGGATCTGCGTTTTTCACGCGATAGACACGTTTTAAGTGTCGAACTTCAAGCATCATAATTGAACCCCCCTTTTGTTTATTGCGGAGGTCATTATACTAGTTCTTTAATTAAATTAAAAAACATAATTACATTACAAAGCTAAATGGCGAGCCCTTTTTAGGAATACGGCAGTGGGCAAACTTTATGATGACAATTTTGGCAAGAGGATTTTTATTGCTTAAAAAACTCGGAGAAAACCGAGTTATGACATTTATCGGAAGAGAACGTGAATTAGCCAAGCTAAAAGAACTATATTTCTCAAAAGGGCAAGATGGATTTTGCTATATGGGAGAAGACGAATCGGCAAGAGCGAACTGATTAAAAAGTCGCTAGAAGGATGTTCAATAACGTCGTTATATTTTGAATGCACGGATACTTCTGAAGAAGCCAACCTTTCTATGTTTTGCGAATTGATTGGGAATGTGTTTCATATTCCTACTCCTGCGTTTTCACATTTTTTCGATGCGATTGAGTCTCTTTTTTGCAAAAGCGGAAACCATGCCGATTATTTTAGTATTAGATGAGTATCGTTATCTCCGCGAGAAGATAGAGGGGTGCGATTCTCTTTTGCAAAAGGTCATTGATAAACACGCGATGAACGGAAGTATGAAATTTATCGTCTGTGGATCGTTTGTGCAAACCATGAAAGCGTTAGTAATGGAAAGTTCTCCCTTGTATAAAAGGTTTGGGAGAGAAATACCTATATTACCAATGGATTATTTAGAATCCTCAATGTTTTATCCGAATTTTTCCTCTGAGGATGAAGTTAGAATCTATTCTGTTTTCGGCGGTGTGCCTTTTTATAACCGCTACATCGATGATAGAAAATCCGTCAAAGAGAATATCATCGATCTTTTGCTCTCTAATGATGGCCGCTTTCGTAATGAAGTAGAGTCGTCGCTTCGAATTGAATTAGGCAAAATGTGCAACGCTAACGAGGCATTCCTTGCCATTGGGAAGGGGTTTTGCAAATTCAATGACATCCTTTCTCAATCGGGGTTTCTTCTTCTCTTGCTTTAGCGGATGTCTTAAAAAAACTTACGAATGCAGGGTTTGTTCGAAAGATTTACCCAATTAACGATGAATCCGAAAAAAGAGCATATATCAAGTCGATGACCGTCTTTCTCGGTTCTATTTTCGATATTTATTGCCTCGTAAATCGTTCTTTTCTGTCATGAACCCCTATGCTTTTTATGACCGCTATGTCGCAAAAGATTTTGAAGAAACCTATGTTCCTAAAGAATTTGAAAGCGTAGCGAAAGCATTCTTGATTAGACAAAACTTAAAAGGGAAAATCGACCCGCCTTTGCAGCAAGCTGGGACATATTATTATGTTGATCCTATCAATCGAAAAAACGGGCAATTTGATGTTGCCGCTTATAATGGTGAACGTTATTGCTTCTATGAAGTTAAGTTTACTTCTTCCGCGCTAGGGCCTTCTATCTATGAAGAAGAAAGAGAGCAAGTTGCGGATTGCGGTATAAAGAATGTCGAGCTTGGTTTTTTCTCTCGAAGCGGATATATCGGAGAATGACCAGCGGTGGGGCTTTTACTCTAGATGACGTTTATCGTGATGATTAAGGTTGGCTGCCTCTTGGTTCATTCGCGTTCTCTTTGTGTGGAGCATCGTTAATAGGCGCTTTTAGCGAATAGCGTTTTGCTTATCGGTGAACGAGGAAATAAATCTAATAGCGATGAGTAGCGTGCCAACACGATAATATATTTAGTGAAATTGAGCTTTTACAAACGTATAATCATTCGCCCTTATAATATATAAGGATATAAAGAAACAAAAAGGAGATAGCCATGAAAAAATCAGTATTGATATTAAGCGCATTAATGGCTCTAGGCCTAGTTGGGTGCGGCGAGGACAATTCTTCGAATGACTCAAACACCAACACTGGCGTAGATACAAGTCAAAGTCAACCAACAACAGAAGAAAAGGAATACTCTATCGCTATTCCTAGTTCAACCGAATTAAGCGTTGGGGACATCTTGAATCTAAAATGCGTCTCTAAAAACGGTTTATCTTTGGAAGGAATTACCTGGGAATCATCTGATCCTGGCGTTATCTCCGTCACGCAAGGAGGACGCGTTAAAGCGTTAACGTCTGGCACTAGCAATATTACGGTCTCTAAAGGCGATTTGACTAGCGACCCTCTTACGCTTACCGTTGAGTTTATTCCTGTCGAATCAATTTCTTTAACGAATGCGCCGAAGACGATTTCTTTAGGGCAAAAGCTTAAAATCGAAACGGCGATTTCCCCATCTAATGCAAATCAAAACATTGAGCTTTCTTCTTCTAGCGACGCCTTGCGCCTTGACTCTAAAGCCAAAACGATCGAAGCGATTAAATTAACGGATGAAGAAATTACCGTTAAGGCTTATGCGAGCAAGAATTTCGCTAAATATGTCGAATTCAAGCTCAAAGTGAATCCTCTTGACGAAACAAAGAAAGTGAAAATCACTTTTGATACGGGTAGTTACGCTTCGTTAGCGGAAATGACTGTAACCAAAGGCTCTACGATTGAAAATATCGTTTATGATCCTTTTAGCAATCTGACGGATAAATCGCAAGCGAACGATGTCGTTTTCTTTGGGTTCTATTATGATTCGTCCTTTGTTAGACCCGTTACATTCCCATTGACTAGCACTTATGCGGATATGACTCTATATGCCAAATTCGTTAAGCTTGGTGAAGGGTCGCAGCAATACAGTTGGACTTATGAGCTTAATGAAGATAGTAGTGGCTATAACGTTACCGGTATAACGACTTATATCGCAGGCGGCATCGCTGACGCTAACCTCGCTTTTGGAATTCCTGCTTATCACAACGGGAAACCCGTAACTTCCTTCAACAAAATCAATGCGACCGACGTTTTAAAAAAGGTCAGTCATTTTGCTCTTCCTAACACATTGACCTCTCTCCCTGAAAATGCTTTGAATTATTGGGAAAGCCTCACTTATCTATATCTTCCAAGTGAAACGAAAATCACTTCTATTCCTACTAAAGCGTTCCAGTCGCTAAAAAAGCTATCGTCTTTTTGGGTGCCTGATACTGTCACTAGCATTGGTGAGGACGCATTTAGCACGGATACGTCTTTGAAAACAATTCATTTGCCAAAGAACTTGAAAGAGATTGGCAATTTTGTTTTTCAAAATTGTACTTCGTTGAAGGAATTGAATTTCGAATCCGTTGAAACCATTGGCCAACAACCGTTTCTGAACATGGAAAATCTAAAACGCATCCATTTCCCGAAAAACCTAAAGAATATTGGCATACTTACTTTCGATCACGTTCGCACTATCGAAAGAATCACCGTTGATCCCGATAACCAATTTTATTCTAGCGACGACTTTGGCTCTTTCTATAACAAAGACAAAACCATTATGTACATGGCTCCAAACGGTAGAAGCACCACAAACGCTTATATTCCGAATACGGTCCAAGATTTATACGATTACGCTTTCGCTGGTTCGCAAGCGGAATTCATTAAAGTTCCTTCATCCGTGAAAACCATTGAGTATGGCGTTTTTGGCAGTTCGATGAATCTAAAAGGGGTTTATTTGCCTAATAGTGTTCAAGTGATAAAAACGAATCCATTCAGCATGAGCGATGTCAATAAATTGACCATTTATGTTGGCTACGCAAATACAAGAATTCCTAGCGGATGGTCTAGCATTTGGAACCAAAATTCCCAATATGCAGAAGCGGGAATAACCACGTATGAAACCATTTATGACTTTGCAGAAAGCGAATTTGTTTTCTAGAGGTACAAAAGAATGAAAAAAGCATATTTATTATTGGCTTTAGCGGCTTTGCCACTAGTTTCTTGTGGGGGCGAAGAATCTTCTTCGACTCCAGTGAACCAAGAGGCGAAAGAAACGACCGCTGAAAACGTTCTAGCGACATTGAACGAAATCAAAGAAAAGAAAAACTATCAAATCGATTACGCGATTGATAAAGTGGCTCAAAGGGATATTTTGACGCCGAATTACCTTTATTATCAAAGCCAAAAAATCGGTGCGGTTAAGCTTGAAAACATCGATAAATCCATTTATCAAGATGATAAAATTCTTTACAGCTTTGAAGTGTCAGACAAAGGAGAAGTAGAAGTGGTTCGCCCAGTCGTAGATTCTAGAGGCGTCCCTTATTTTAATCCTTATCAATTAGATTATTTCCAGCTACTAGGCGAGAAAGGGTTTACTTTCACTACGAGCGATTTTGCTTCTTTTGGTGATAGTGGCGCGCTTTATTCTTCTAACGATTCCTTGATTTATATCCTCGCGTATTCTCTTGGGAGAGGAAGTTCCTATTCTAGTGGTTCCTATTCTGGCGTCGATTTTCTTTTCGAAGAAGATGGTCTCCATGTTTGCTTATTGAAAACCAATGACGATGGCTCACTCAAAGAGATTGATGGCACTAGAGGCGTGATTTCCAATATCGGAACTGCTAAAGACGAGACAGTCGAATCTTTCTTTGCCCCTTCTTATTCTTTAGGTGAAGAATTGAGCGAAGCAGCGAGTGAACCCTTATTATCATCTTCCTTGCATTCTGAGACTCGTATGAGTACTTACACTTATGGCGAGAAAAGCACAACTCTTACCAACACGATTATCGTTGACTATAACGAGGACAATCTGCGGGCGATCATTACTTCTCCCTCTTCCTCCACCAAACAAGAAATTACATATACGCGCGGAAAGAACGGCAACGCAGTCGATAAATATCTCGACGGGCGCAATGAAGTTGCCGAATCTCCTTGGACAAGCGAAAGCTTTGACACCTATGTTAAAAAATCCAAAAACGTTTTTAAGCGTGACCAGTTCCGCAAAATAAAGGATAACACCTATCGTTATTTTGGATTAGACGCGAACACTTTACTTTACCCTTATTGCCAAATCGACCTTTCTAGTTATAGTTTTTCGATCGTTGATATCACAGTTGACGCGAACAATAAAGTCAGCAAAATCGAGGCTACGACGGATTGGGTTAGTAGTGCTAGCAGTAGTGGTGATGAAACCTATACTCAAACGATTTTCGAGATTGATAATTTTAAAGCCGCTGACTCTCTTCCTAATAAAACTCCACTGACTCCCATCACTAATATTGCTAGCGAATTGAAGACTGCTTTCGATACATTCAAAAACAAAAACGTTAACGTTAAAATCCGTTTTGAAGATGACTTTACTAGTGGTAGCACCTATCAAGCTTATAGGGATTATTATTTTACCGGTAATCTCATTGTCAAAGATATAAAACAGGCCGTGACTTCTAGTAATCCTAATGATGATGACCACGAATATTCTGGTTATTACAATACGGGAAATGGCGTTAGCGGTTTCTATATCAACAAGACCAAAGATACCATTACTCCGACTTCCAACGCCGACATTAGCGACTCTATCGCCAATCATTGGATCGACAAGACCTTTACTTTATCTCCTGATATTTTTGAAAAGGACACGAGTGATGAAAAAGGGAAGACCTATAAAATCAGAGATGGCATCGATGATATTTCAAACCAATTGTCCTTCCTTCGCGATAAAGAGAGGGCAAAGGCAGATCCTAGCACTTTCACGATGAAATTAGACGATAACGGAAGGATTAGTGAGATTCATTATAATTTTGTTGCCCTAGCGACTAGAAAAGCAACGTTGACTTTCTCCTATTCTAATAATCTTGAAATCCCTTCTTACGTGACGGAAAAACTCAAAACCGTTAAGAATTGGGTCATCGTGGAGAACTGGAAACAAGAAAGCCAAGGCATTTATGACCAACTTGTTGAACTATTTGGTCAGGATTTCGCTGATTTATTGCCTTATTATTTCACGGAAGATACCGCGACCAATTGGAGATTCACGCGCGAAGTATCTTCCATTACGATTTATAACACTTATTCCACAGAATATTATTTCCGCACCTTTAAAGACAAACTCCTAGAAAAAGGATTCGTCAAAATAAGCGAGAAAGTGTTTGAAAACGAGACTTACAAAGTCAGAATCGAATTTGGCAATAACACTAGTGAAGGTATGACTCTTTCTAAAATCGATTAACAATATTTTGGTTCCGATATTGCTACTAACTCCCTCCAGCGATTGGTGGGAGTTTTTTATATATCAATCTTCCGATGCCTCCAAAGATTATCGGAAGCGCTTACTTTTTTATCTTCATGAATTAAGTTGATACGTATGAACAATAACGCTTGAAAATCAATGGGAATGCCCTATAAATAAAATCATATCCAACGAGAGGAGAATTTATGAAAAGCATTAAGAAAAAATCAATGTTCCTTCTACTTCCTTTAGCGTTTATGGCTCTTACTGGCTGCGATGCGGATAACTCTTCCAATTCTACCGCTGGCGGCTCCCAAGGCAGTAGCGATACTTCTACTATCGAAAGTGAGTTCGCTGTCACGATTGAGGCAGTAGAGAACGGAACCGTAACCGCGAATAAAGAGAAAGCGAAAGTGGGCGAAGACGTGGAATTCACCATCACCGTGAATGAAGGATATTACGTTAAGTCGTTTTTAGTGAATGACGTGGAAGTCGCTCTAACGGAAAACAAAGCGATTGTTAAAATGGTCGATGGAGGATTAAAAGCAAAACTAATCGTAACGGATAGTTATCCAGCTTCCAAATTTGACGCGGATTTAAAACAAAAAATCAAAGACGCAGACCAATTTAAGGTTGCTTTAACCGCAGATACAACGGTTGACGCTCTTCCTTTAGCAAAAGACACAACCGAATATGATTTAGGCGGAAAGACGTTGACTGTCGATGGAAAAATGGCACTTTCGGCTGCTCAAGGACAAAGCATTACCATCAAAAACGGCAGCGTTGCCTTCACTGGTACCGCCGATCCAACTGAATTAAAAGATCTCAAAGCTAACTTATTTGAAGTTTCATCGGCGAAACTATTCGTTCTCGATCACGTTGCTGTGACTGTGGAAACAGCTATGACGACTGCCATTTATTGTTCTAGTTCCACTGATTTACGAGTGCTCCATTCTACGATTGATCTTAAAAACGCTTATTATGGCTTAGGTACTAACAATAGTCTTGGCGCGAACGCTCATATTTTGATTCAAGATTCTTCCGTCAATGTCACTAACGCGGAGAAAAATAACACGGCTTTCTTAGGGAACGTTGAAGGCTTAGGCGTTCAAATTGAAAATTCCTCTTTTAAAGCAGATCGACAAGCGATTATCGCTCGTACTGGGTCATGGATGATTGAAAATACCACTGCCGAAATCACCGGAGATTGGCTAAAAGACGCGGGCAATGCTACTAAGAATAATGGCTATTTGACTGGCACTTGGAAGACTGATAACGAAGTTCCATCCGCACCAGTTGTTGTTGGTGATACAAACAATAACGCCTATGACGAAAGCGTATATTTCAACGCAAGAGGAACCGAATTTGTTGCTCCTACAGGAAATAATAAGGTTGTAACAAGACAAGATGGCTCTAATAAATATTTCACAAAGATTACGATGGATTCCGCTACATACAAGAATGCAAAAGACGGCTTAGATAATGGTAGTGGCGTAAGCATTTCTTTGGCTGATAACGGCGAAACCTTAACTGATCTTACCGCCACAATTGAAGTGGGCGAAGGCGGTACTGCAAGCCTATCCAAAACTACTGGAATCACTTATGGCGAGAAGGTCGATGTAACTGTTACTCCTACTTCTGGCTATAAAGTTAATAAAGTCACTTTAACTGGTATTGATGGAGCAGAAACCGATATCACTGCCGCAATGTCTTTCAATGCTGGATTAAAGAATACAGTGAAGGTTGAGTTTGCTGTTTTGCAAGTTGGAGGTACTCAAGTGGTTGCAAGAGATTTGTTTCCTGATGCAACGGATAATGTGAGCCCGACGTCTGGAACATTTACTGCTAAAGGCTTTACGTTTGCCTTTACAGAAAGGAGTTCCGTAAGCTTAAAGATTTTCCGCCCAGGCACCACAACGCCTTATGATGTTCCCTATTTGCAAGCCGCAAAAGGCGCAAAGATTATATTAAGTGAAATTAGTGGCAAAATAATTAAAAAAATTGAGTTTGTCTTTGCAGTTACCAGCGGAAATGCTGGAGGACCGGATTACTTGAATAGTGATGATGGCTATTATGTAGCGAATTCAGATAAAACTGGTGTTTGGGAAAATAAAGAAAATCAATCCAGAGAACTAACGTTTAAGGTTGGTAAAACCGGTGCTACTGGTTTAGTTTGTGCTATGATAACCAGTCTAATAATTACCTGTTAATAACGATTGGCCTTCCAATTAATTTCACACACGAAGCACGTCTAATCGGCGTGCTTTTTTTGCTGAACTAGGAAATTCTATTTAGAATCAAAAGTGGTACGTAATAGGCTCGTTTGGCTAGCACCTTATTATTTGCTGACTTTATAGACGAAATTGCCCTTTATTTGGTCGTAAATGTCTTTCGGGACAAGCAAATCATTGTCACAATTGGGGCATGTAATCGCCGGGTTCTCCTCGATGGCGGGATCGAACAATTCCGAAAAGACGTCTAGCGGAACGTCTTCCTCGTAACCGCACTCTAGGCATTTCATGGCGATTACAAACTCGCCGGATCTCTCGCCTTTACGCACCCTGAAGTTGTATCTCAATAGCCATAACCTTCCTTCTATGATAACCGGAAAGCTCGTAGCTGAGAAGCATGTAGCTATAGTCCATCTTCCTGGGTTTGCTATAGAAAACGTCCTTGTCATGCCTTTTCATGATAAATGCTTAGATGAAGAAAACATGTCTTTAGTCCTTAATTCCTTTGATGCTAAAACGGGTTCCATGAAAGGTTAACCTGACAAACTAATGCACAAGAAATGACCATGTTGGACCGCTAACCTTTAAGTAGATTGTGTAATGCAATTTTACGCATGGATTGTCATGTGTTTGAGACAAAAAGGCTAGAAATTGAGGGTTAAAGGAAGAGAAGAGCTCCCCGCTAGCAAGATGCTATACGAAAGGGCCTTTTCTACAGCGAGCACGGTAAGTGAACTAAGGCTTGCTAATCGGTTCCATTCGAATGCGTGAAGTGACAAAATGACCCCATAAAAGATTAGAAGGGTGACAAAATGACACCTAACACTTGCATGTAAGGTGACAAAATGGTATAAAAAGTTGAGGGTTAAAATGACACTAAAACAATTAAGAACCGAAAAAGGAATCACTCAAGCCGAATGCGCGAAATTGCTGCAAGTTTCTTTGCGGACATATAAACGGTACGAGTCAGATGAAAGCAAGATTAAATTCCCCAAGCATCAATACTTATTACAACAATTGAATGAATATGGGAGAATCGATGAAGATCACGGGATATTAACCATAGACCAAATAAAAAGAACCTGTAGTGAAATATTTAAGGGTTATGGAGTGGAATATTGCTATCTATTCGGGTCATACGCCAAAGGAAAGGCAACGGAAAAAAGCGATGTTGATTTGCTTGTCGACTTGCCAGTTGATGGAATGAAATTTTTCGAACTCATAGAGATATTGAGAGAGCGATTAAAGAAAAAAATCGACTTGCTGGATATAGCGCAATTGGATAATAACCCCCAACTTGTGCGAGAGGTATTAAAGGATGGCATAAAGATTTATGGATAACATCAAAAACGATAAATACTATCTTGAAAAAATCATATCCGACTTAGAGTTCATGGTTGAACACACAAGAGGAAAGACAAAAGCTGAAATAGAAAATGACGATTTACTGGTCGATTCTATTATGTTTCGCATTATTCAAATTGCGGAGAACAATAGCCGTCTAGTTGTTTAATGGGAGAAAAATCGTTAAGTATTTTAGCATATGCCATACGTTCGTTGTTGTGGACGCTGCCGAAAGAATGATGGAGAGCATATCTTATAAAAATATATCAATCGAACAAAGAGCGTATGAGGCTATGAAAGAGCTTTTGCTCAAACAAAAGGAAAAAGAACTTTCTATTAAACGTTGACTCATTGCTTGCCATCAACGAGCCTATTTTGCCCTATTTAAGAAATACCTGTTTTATCCTAGTTTTGCGTAGATATTCATAAGTAAATGGGCAAAAATAGGTGATTTTTTCATTATGAATCAGCATGTTTTGCATCATAGATTGATTAAAAATTATGTAATGATTTTTTAGTAATTTTTAAAGCGTTTCATTACCAACTATGACCAAAAAGCGTGCAAAATAGAAAACACCCTTAAGAAAAAGAAACCGCTTCCATATGCTTAGATAAACATTTTTTGCATAGAAGAAAGAAAGGAAGAAAATGAAAAAATTCACTTCAAACATTCTCAATGCGGCAGGGATGATTGTTTTAGCGTCAGCGGCAATCGTCGGGAACAACATCGCGATATCCTATGAAACTAGGATCGATTCGCTTTTGACCCCGCCTGTTACATTGCAAGATGCGACAAGCATCAAACAATCTCAAGAAAAAGGACAAGCTTTGTCCAAGCAGATTGTCAGTGAAGGATCGGTTCTATTAAAGAATAAAGAGGATTCTACCGGCAAGAAGACGTTACCTTTGGACGTAAGCAACGACAAAGAAAGAAAAGTTAATGTCTTTGGCGTTAGAGCCGCTGATTGGTATTATGGCGGCGGCGGATCTGGTGTTGTTCAGCCAGAAGACGGAGACGAAAAGAAAAACATCGATTTCTTGAAGGCTCTATCGAATTACGGAAAAGGCGTTAACTATAATCGTGATTTAATCAAGGCCTATGAAGGAAAAAGAAACGAACCTTCCATCGATGATAGAAAAATCTTTTCCGAGAAGCTTTTAGCTGACGCGAAAGAGTTCTCTGATGTAGGAATCGTTGTCGTCGGAAGACGATATTATGAATCCACTTGGGATTTATCATTTAGTGATTTGCATCTCACCGAAAACGAACGCAAACTCATCGAATACGTCGCTAGTAATTACAAGAAATCCATCGTGATTATCAATAATGGTGGCGTGATGAACATGAGCTTCCTAAAAGATGTCGATTCTTTAGGTGCTTGCCTCCACGTTGGCTATACCGGTACTAGAGGCGCAACGGGGTTACCACCCCTTCTATATGGGGAAACCTCTCCAAGTGGCAAACTTGCCGATACTGCCGTTTATGATTTCAAATCAAACCCAAATTATTGGTATGTCGGAAATGATAACCATGGCGTCTACTCCAATGACCCAAATGATTATTCCGATAAAAACATTTCATCCAACGCCTACATGGATTATGTAGAAGGAATCTATGTTGGATACAAATGGTACGAGACCGCGGACAAGATGGGCGTATGGAAAAACGTCAATAATGAATACGGAGCAGGGTATGACGGCGTCGTCCAATTCCCATTTGGGTATGGGATGTCTTATACGAATTTTGAATGGACGCTTGATTCCGTTGCCTATCTAGATTCAGAAGGGAATGCGACGACAACAATCGACGACAACACTTCGATATCGTTAAAGGTGACGGTTAAGAATACTGGCACCGCAAAAGGGAAAGAAGTCGTCGAATGCTATGTGGAAACGCCGTATAACCCACAGAATTTAGACACGGCAATCGAAAAATCATCCACGACTTTGGCCGACTATGAGAAAACGGTCGAATTAGAGCCGAATGACGAAATCCAAGTCGAACTCAAGATGGATGTGAGTGACTTCGCTTCTTACGATTGCTATGACAATAACAAGAACGGGTTTAAAGGCTATGAGCTTGAGGATGGCACCTATAAGTTACGTTTACAATCCGATTCTCACTATGCGAAAGAATTCAAAAATAATAGCGGCGCTATATTAAAAGACGGGGCGATTAGCTTTGATATTAGTAGTGGCGCTCCTGAGAAAGCAATTCTCATTAAAACGGACAAGCACACAGGCGCTATAGTGAAGAACCGCTTCACGGGCGAAGACGCGATCGATGGGGCTTCTATTGATGGTAGCGACACCGACCAAAACATCAGTTTTATTACTAGAAAGAATTTTGTTGACCCTTTCAAGATCACTAAACCAGAAGCTCGCGTTATGAGCGAAAAGCTTTTGAAATTCGTCAAATGGACGAAAGAAGAAGGGGATGCCTGGGATAATGCCACAACCGATTACGACGGCAACCCATTAACGTTCCCAGAAATAAAATGGGGAAGCAAAGATACTTCTTATAAAGTTTATGACTCTTCCAAACAAGAAGTCACCGAAGAGGGCTATAAACTTGGTGCCGATTATAATGACCCATTATGGAACGACGTCTTGAATCAAGTCACCATTGCGGAGGCAAAAGACGTTATCGGCGACACATACGGCATCCCTGCTATTTCTAGCATTGGGAAACCCGCTAACGCAGAAGCGGATGGCCCAGCCCAAATCAAAGGATATTCCAAAGCCGCTCCTCGAGGCGTTGGTTATCCTTCCGCGACTACGTTAGCCCAGACTTGGTCAAAAGAGCTCGCCTATTCCTTCGGTTTATCCTATGGAAAAGATTGCCAAGAGCTTTCCATGGCAGGCACTTGGGGACCTGGCATGAACATCCATAGAACCCCAATTGGCAACCGAAACTTCGAATACTATTCTGAATGCGCCGTTTTAAGTGCGAAGATGGCTACTAGCGCCATGAAGGGCCTACAAAATACCGGCACCTATCCTTACATGAAGCACTTTGTCATGAATGACACAGAATCACATAGACAAAGGCTTTTCAACTGGAACACAGAACAAGCGCTCAGAGAAGTTTATTTAAAGCCGTTCCAAAAAGCCATCCAAGAAGCGGATGCCCTTGGGCTTATGACCACTTATGGAAGACTTGGCGCCGTTTATACGGGTGGTAGCGTTGCCCTTAATACCGCCGTTACAAGAAACGAATGGGGATTCAAAGGATCCATCTTGACTGACTATGCGGGTGGCGCCAATTCATCGTTTATGTATATCGACCAAGCGTTAAGAGCGGGTGGTGATATGGGTATGGGTATCGACCTTAATCCTAGTGGTAACTTCGGTTTCAATTATTCCGAAACAAGCACTCCTAGACTCCAATATCAAATGCGAGAAGCGGTCCATCATACTGTTTATACTTGGCTTCGCGCGATGTATACCAATAAGAACTACAATGCGAATGCGGATATTACCGAACAAGTGAAGCCAGGCGCGAAAATCGAAGGATTCAATTGGTGGAAACCAACCATGTTTGCCCTTGATGTTTTGATCGGCTTTGGAATTGCGGTTTGGGCGGTATGCGTTTATTGGAACCAAATTGAGGATTTATTTAGAAAAAGAAGCGCGAAAAGCGCCAATAACGCTACGTTAGAGAACACAAATTCTAACGATAAAAAGCAAAAAAAATTCGTCGAATAAAGAGAAGACAAAATAGTGAAGGAAAGAATTAATATGAAAACGAATAAAGCAAAATTAATCACCATCATCGCTTTGTCGTGCGCTGGGCTAATCACTGCAGCTTCTATTCCACTTTCTGCTTACGCCTCTTATTCCTCTTATCGAAACGGTATCATTGGGAATAAGAGCGATTCGAATGCTTCTAGTGGCGATTCAGCTGGCGATAGTTCCAATACGGAAAACCCAGAAGAAGAGCTACAGCTTGTAAGCATCGAAGCCAAGCTTAAGGATGGCGTTGGTTATTTCAATAACAAAAAGGCGAAACCAGTTGCGGACGATTTCATCGTGACTGCTCATTATACAAAAGGCGGAACGAATGTCGATGAAGAAATATATGACGATCAATACGACATGGAAGTTCCGGAAAGCTTCTATTTAACGGGCGGCACGATTAAATTCACGTTTAATGGCAAAGAGACAAGCCTAGATTTAACGCTTACGCCTGTAGCAATCGCTAGCATAAATGTCATTAGCGATCCTTATCGAACTTATTACAAAGAAGGCGACGTTTTCGACAAAACCGGCATCGTCATCAGCGGCCTTAATAACGACAAGAGTGAAGTGTCACTCACCGAAGATGATATTGAGGGGCTTGATACTCCTTTAACTAATGGGCAAACCACTGCCGAAATTCATTTGAAGAGTGATTCTTCCATTAAAGGGAGCATTTCTATCACTGTCGTTAGTGCTGCCTCTTTCAACGATGGAAGGCTTTTGTCCATTGAAGTAGCGCGCGGCAAGGCTCACTTAAACGATGGCGCTGACATTAGCGGAACCGATATTTCTTCTTTGGAAATCCTTAGAAAATACGAATCCGGGAACAAGTATTTATCGAAAGCAGACAATCTTGAAGTCGCTACCACGGGTTATACTGGTCGTAGTGGTGATAATAAGACCATCACAATTCGAGTGAAGGGTACCAATATCGCAACGGATGTCCCACTTTATATAGAGAATCCATGCAATTTCTCAGACGCTTCAGCGTTAACCGGTGTAACCGCTTCTACAGAAGAAACCTACCTTCTTAATAGTCAAGGCAAGGCGGTTTCTAGTGGGAACGCGAGCGTTGTTCGTTTCGCACTTGACCCAGATAACACTACCAATCAATCAATTTCCATTAACGTTAATTCTAATTCTTATATCGCGGGTTCTTTGCAGCTAAAAGTTAGCAACAACGATGTAACTCTTGCGGATGAGAAATATGTCGCTAATGAACTCAAGCTAAATGAATTGTTCGAACTGAAGGTCAACGGGCATGCTAAGTTCCTTAATGCCTCCGCGAAAACTGCGCTTACGAAAGATAGCAATAAGGACATCGCGAGCAAAACCTATACGGATGTCCTTATCAAGGATCTAAACTTGGTCGCAGGCAATAATTCGATAGTCTTAAGCGCTAAGAAAGGTGCAAAGGCTAGTAATGTCAGTGTTGCGGATTTTTCTTTCTTAAGTGATGGAACTACCCCAACTTATGGGTTCTTGGATTACTTAGAGGTCACGGATAACGAAAAAGCCGAGGCTAACTATACCTGCATCACAACTAAGCCGATTCAATACAAAGACGCTTACAAAAACACGTACTGCGTTATTGCAGACGATGACTATTATTACGCGCTTCAAGCTAAAAGTTGGGATGGGAAATCCCTTGTTATCACAAAGGTCAATAAGACTACCCTAGAGATAGAAAAAGCAAGCGAGGCTATCGAATATAACGATGCAGACCACTATCAAAAAGAGTTTAATATTTTCTTTAACGAGGAAGGAAATGTCTGCTATAAAGACATCAATGCTAATACCGCTAGTGTTTATGACAAAGAGACACTCACCAAATTAGAAACGAAGATTTCTTTCTCTTCCATAAATAAATTAACTCGATTTAAAGCAGCTTATAATGAAGAAAACGGCACCTATGCGACGATGATTGGGGGATCTGACGTTAAGCTCTTTGATAAAAATGGCAAAGAATTAGATTGCACATTTAATACCAAAGGAGTGAAAACCAATTTCCCGGGAGAAAACAAATTCTCAGCTGCTGGCATTTCTGCTTATGGCGATTACATTATTGTTAATTCTCGAAAGGATGGAGAAGACACTCTTCATCATGTTAGGGTGTTTGACTATGATGGCAACCTTTTGTATACATCTAATAACGAAACTATGGCGACAACGGGGAACGATGGGAAAGGCCACGCAGTCAATTATATTTTCGATGATAGTGGTTGCTATTTAGCAGCAAATATTTGGAATAGCGGTTTCAATTTGTTCAAAGTCACCGTCAATCCACAATTTGCTAAAAAGTTCGATACTTCTACACTTGGTGGATATGCCGAAAAAGCAAAATACGAAGGGAAAACGGCTAATTACATATCTACGATCTTAAATCAAGATAATGGAATTGCCCCTACCTTAAAAGTGGGAGAGAATAGCGAATGCTTTAAGAACATCGACTCCACGATTAATGTCGGCGGTCAAATCTACGCTTCTTATTCTACGGGCGGATCTCAATATGGCGTTATTTCAAAGCTCGATTTGGAAAACAAGAAGATTCTTGCGAATTCGGATGTAATCACTCTCGGGGATGACGGCAACTATTGGAACAAATCCAACACGCTTTTCTCGAAAGATGGCTATATCGGTATGGTTAACAATAGAAGCTTCACGATTACTTTCTACGATACCGAAACCCTAAAGCAAGTGGATAAAGACGTTGTCTCTTTCTCTGGCTTACCAATAGGCACAAAAGTCGCTTATGTGACTTATAACGATTTGAATAAGAAATTCGCGATTGCGGATAGCGGTAATAATCTTTATTTTGCTGATGAATTCGGACGAGTGACTTCTAAAGTTGGCACACTTAACACCCCAAGCAAAGAAGAAGGCGATACGAATACCAAAAACTTCAAAACCGCACAGCTTACTTGCGATAATGGTTACGTTTATATGCTTTACGCTCGAGACGCCGATTATAGCGCTTGCTTCAATATTTATGATTGGAACGGCAATTTCATTAAAGATGAAAAGTTCCATCTTAATGACACAATTGACGCCTCAGGCACTGATAAACAAATTAATGTTCAAGCGATGGTTAATTATAACAACAAGCTCTACATCTCTGTTCTTCAATGGGGCTGGGCTGGTCAATTCCTATACGAAGTGACATTTGATCAAACCATATTCGATTAAGCTTTGTAAAATTCGTTAACGATAAAAGGCACGACGATTTGATACTCAAACTGAGTGTTAAAATCAGTGCCTTTTTCTCTTTTTAAAATAGCCATAGACGCTGATGGCGTTAAGCAAAATAGAATTTTTGATAAACTAATTATAAAAGTGTCGATAAATGCTGAATAAAATACTTGTTTGCTTTGAGGTTTTTGGTTTAAGACCATCCAACGAGTATACGAAAATGGCGTCATTTTGGAAAAACGAGTTATTGAAAATGGCGTTTTTTATGTATTCTATAGGCAGGTGTGTTTGGAATATGTTTAAAAGAAAAGTCTATGATGAATTAAAAAATGGAAGAGCGATAGCAATGGAAAAACGGCTATTTTGTTAGAAGGGGCTAGACGAGTAGGAAAATCTACTATTGTGAAAGAATTTGCGAAGAGAAGAATGAATATAAATCATTCATTCTCATTGATTTTGCAAACATCACAAAAAACATGCTATCCGTTTTTGATGATATTGCTAATCTTGATGTTTTCTTTTTAAGACTCCAAACTGAAACAGAAATTACTCTATATAAAAGAGAATCAATCATTATTTTTGATGAGATTCAACTATTTCCTAAAGCTAGACAAGCGATTAAGTACTTGGTGCAAGACGGAAGATACGATTACATCGAAACCGGTTCCTTGATTTCCATAAAAAAGAACGTGGATAGTATTTTGATTCCTTCGGAAGAAAGAAAAATTGAAGTGTTCCCTATGGATTACGAAGAATTTTGTGACGCTGTCGGATATAACTATTCAAATTTGAAAAAGCTATACGAATTGCATCGATCGATTGGGCAAAGTACAAACCGAACGTTATTGCGAAATTTTAGAACTTATATTGCGATAGGAGGCATGCCTCAAGCGGTGGACGCTTTCGTGAAGAACAAAAGCTTTAATGAAATAGACGAAACTAAAAAGGACATCATTAATTTATACAAGGATGATTTAAGAAAAATTGATAAATCAGGAAGATTATCCGCAATGTATGAATCAATTCCCGCTCAATTAGTCGCAAAGAAGAATCGATTTTCTTTCGGATATAGCCTAGGCAAAAAAACGAAAAAAGACGACGAAAGATTGTTTGATTTGATTGATTCGAAAATTGTTAATTGCCGTTATTATTTGAATGATGTCTCCCCGTCTTTAAACATGTATATCGATCTCACACGTTTTAAGTTATATGTAGGGGATTCTGGCTTGTTTGTCAGCATGCTTTTCAATCAAGAGGGCAAAGAATATAGAGATATTTATAAGAAACTATTGAGCAATAAATTGAACCTTAACTTGGGCTATTTATATGAGAATGCGATTGTTCAAATCATTGCAAGTTCAAATAGAAACTTATATTGCTTCGATTTCGTTGATGACGAATCGAAGAAAAAATATAAAATTGATTTTTTGTTGAATGACAAAAGCAAGGTTATTCCTATCGAAGTGAAATCAGGTCAAACCAAAAGGCATGATTCCATCGATGAATTTGGAAAGAAATATTCCAATGTTATAGGTCAAAAGTATTTGATTTCGGAAAAAGATTACTTCAAAGAAAAAGACTTAATCAATCTGCCATATTATTTGCTTCCGTTTCTTCTAGAACGCGTATAAAGATGATATTCCCGAATCAAAAATTATTCGAATGTTAAAAACTAGCTGTTTGAATAAAAGCTCATTTTTTGGTACTTTGCGCCTTACCTAGGATTTTAAAGAAAAATACTTTGCGCTTTCCATGTAAAAACATATATAATTACTTTGCGCTTTAAACATAAAAGTTAGATAAAAAAGGAATTTTCATGGAATTAAAAAGAAAAATTTTAGATCAACTAGTTCAATGGAAAGAAAACGACAGTCAAAAATGCGCTTTAATGATTGAAGGGGCGAGACGAATTGGGAAATCCACAATTGTTGAGCGTTTTGCGGAAAAACACTATAAGTCATATGTCTTAATTGATTTTGCGGTTGCAAGCAAGAATGTAAAAGATAATTTTTTCGATAATCTCGATAATTTGGACGTATTTTTTCAAAATCTTTCGTTAGAATACAATACGAAATTATATCCGGGCGAAACGCTATTTATTTTTGATGAGGTTCAAAAATTCCCAAGAGCCCGCGAAGCAATTAAGTATTTAATTCAAGATGGTAGATACCACTATATTGAAACAGGATCCCTTATTTCCATTAAAGAAAACGTTGCGAATATCGTAATTCCTTCTGAAGAGAAGAAAATCAAAATGTATCCGTTAGATTTTGAGGAATTCTTGTGGGCAGCGAATGAAGAAATACTTTTAGGTTACATCAAAGAATGCGTAAAGACGGAAGTCAAATTAAAAGATGAATTTCACAAAAAAGCGATGAGACTTTTTAAGGAATATATGCTTGTTGGCGGAATGCCACAAAGCGTAGTTGCGTATTTTGAAAATCATCGGGATTTTGATGCGGCGGACACAGCAAAAAGAAGGATCCTTTCTTTATACGAAGACGATATCAAAAAATCGGCTAAAAAATATCGCTCTAAAGTCGCCGCGATTTTCGATCAGATCCCCGGTTTTTTATCCAAACACGATAAAAAAATAAAGACAAGCTCAATCGAGAAAGACACCAAGTTTGATACGTATGATGAGCCTCTATTTTGGTTAGGCGATTCTATGATTTGCAATCTTTGTTACAAATGTAATGACCCAAACGTGGGTTTTGCTTTGAATGAAGATGGCGCTTCCGTGAAGTGCTATATGGGTGACACAGGCTTGCTTGTGAGCCATGCTTTTGCTGAAAACGAAATCATTTCCAAGGAACTCTATAAGCTTATCATGAATGATAAATTGTCCTTAAACAAAGGAATGCTTTACGAAAATGCGATTGCACAAATGATTAAAACTTCATCTCAAAAACTATATTTTTATACGCATTATTCTCCCGAAAAACATCGGGATGATATTGAAATTGATTTTTTGCTTTCTAACCAAAGCAAGACCAATCTCAAAGTATTTCCTATTGAAGTTAAATCTTCAAAGAACTACACGACAATTTCCTATGATGCTTTTAAAAAGAAGTTCGGAAAAAGAATTGGGAAATCTTACATCGTTCATCCAAAACCACTCTATAAAGACGAAAGAGGGATTCGGGTTCCTCCCTATATGTTTCCTTTTTTCATCCAAACGTTTGATGATGAATAAATGTTTATGCGCGGTTCACGTTCTCTTTTTTGAAATTCGCATCAAATAAGAAAAGAAGAAAGAACTTATCTTTTTCTACGACGCATTTCATCTCCGCATCATATAAATCTATAATCATTTTCATCGATTTCATGCCAAAGCCATGGTAATTCGTGTCACTTTTGCTTGTAATGGGTAAGCCATTAGGGCCTAGTTTCAAAGTGCCTTGGAAATAGTTCTCTACCGAGACACTTACTTTGTTGCCTAATACGTTTCTCACATACAAATTGATGTAGCGTTTCCTTGCGTCGGTGACTTTTTTTGTCGCTTCGATTGCGTTATCTAGCGCGTTGCCGAAAAGCGAATACATATCCGCTTCTTCCATGAATCCTAATTTCGAGCAATCGGCGAATACTTTTAAAGAAATATTCTCTTTCCTGCAAATTAGGCTTTTCTCGCTGGTGATAAGGTCAAAAGCGGCATTCCCAGTTTTCACTTTCGAGTCATAGATTTCCGCTTCTTTTTCTAGGTCCGCCAAAACTTTTTCGCTCACGACTTGTTTATTGCTCATCGTGCGAATCTGCTGCTTTAAATCGTGGACTTTGATATTGATGATATCGGCGTTTTCTTTGTTTTGCTCATATTGTTTTTTCGCCATCGCAAGGAGCTCATTAGATGTTTCTAAATCAACTTCTAAGTCCTTTTTATTCACGATGAGATAAAGAATAAAGAAAATCATGATGCAGGCGATGATGTTATAAACGCACATTTTCGCAAGCATGGAGGATTTTACGTCTGCCATGTCATAAATGATTGTCGAATTAATCACAACATCACTGAGCAGAACTAAAAATGAGACAATCGTGACATAAAAATTAGAGATGCCCGCTTTCGATTTGCTGAGCTTATTTGCGAAGATAATCGCAACAGCGCTATAGACGGCAGTATAGCAAATCACAAGAATCGAAGTGAGGATTGCCATCATGCTTGCGTTAGTCACATGCGCAGGGGCGCTCCCATACGAGTTAAAGAAAAGTGCATCCTTGATATCGAATACTTTCGTGACTAGAAAGAAAAGCTGGTAGGCTAAATGCTGCGCGGTATAAGCGTAAACCGAGATAAGGAAGATTCTTTTCCAAGAGACGTTATAGACAAAAAACAAAGAAACTAGGCAAATCAAAAATAAGCTTAGATACATGATTGAGGAATACCACCATGTATAAGAAATAACGTCGAAAATCGGGAAAAGAACGACAAGGGTCATCGCTAATAGGGATGACAAGAGAATTCTTAAAAGAAAATGCTTTTTCTTCGGAAGTTCAGCGCCAAGAAGATACATCGCAAAGAGCATTTCGAATCCGAAAGCGATTTTGGTGAAGAAAAGCTCAGAAGTCCACATGACTATCCTCCTTTCCCCACATATTCATTCACGGCTTGCAAAAAATCTTTTTTCTTCGAGCGAGAAATATAAACGATTTCATTTCCGACTTCGACTTCGTTGCCTTCGATGGCAGTAATGTATTTTAAATTGACCAAATAAGAAACCGAGCAGAGCGCAAAAGAATACTTCTCTAATTCTATGGCGAATTTTTTGATAGAACCATTCACGTGAATAATTCCGTTAGTGAGGTGAAAGGAAAGACGGTGGTTCCCTGATTCGATGAATTTAATTGACTCAATGGGGATTTTGCGAGTGATGGAGCGGTTGCTATTGCCAATAGAGATGCATTCCGTGTGCTTATTGAGCCGATTTAAGGCTCGGTCTAGTGTCATGAACACGTTATTGCCTTCAAAGGGCTTTAAAATATAATCGAATGCGCCGACTGAATACCCATCGATTGCAAACTGCGCCAAATAGGTGACAAATATCACAATCACATTAGGATTAGTTTCTCTTAGCTTTCGAATCGCATCCATCCCGTTCATTCCAGGAAGACCGATATCCATGAAAATGATGTCGAGAGTGGGGCTTGCTTTGTGCAAAAACTCTTCTGCAGAGACGAAATGATCAATCGAAAAGGAATCATTTTTGTTCGAAAAATAGGTTTTTAAAACCGCAGATAGTTTTTCAAACATCTCCTCTTCATCTTCTACAATTGCTAAATTATAGTGATTCATAACCGCAACAATTCTTCTTCCTAATTATAGCGAAAAATTAATCATTAAGGAAATGGAAAAGCATGAATTTTAAAGGAAAAACGCCCGATATTTCCTAAATAATTTTCAATTTATGGCTATTTAATTTTTAACATTTAAAATTACTGATAAAACTAGAACAACTGCGGTCTACTTTTATGGTCCTTTAATCAATGACGAAAGTATGAATAAATGTGTGGAAATAATTCCACTAAAAAGGAAACATAGGTGTCAATTAAAACTTTTCAAAATGTAACAAACAATAGTATTTATCGAAAAACAACTTTAATGATTAAGATTTATGCCTTATAGTTTTATTGTTGGTTTATGAATGCTTTTATCGAGTATACCTAAAGGAGGCTTTATGAGAAAACGTAATTTAAGTTTAGTTGCTTTCACATTGTTTGGGTCATTACTAATTGGTGGGTGTTCACTTACAGCTGGACCTAAAAGTCCAAGTGGATATGATACTTATACAGTATATCGTAGGGGAGGTGGGCAACTTTCTTATTGGGAATGGATTGAGATTGGTCGCCCCACTGGGCAGAATCGAAAAAATGAGAATAAAGAGAAACGCACTATCGTGTCCAAATACTTCGACAAAGATGGGCACTTTATTATTGTCCTTAGCGATGGCACTAGAATTGATGCCGGCATCTTAAATTGTGGGCAAGCTTCGTGTTAGCCTTTGCAATGCATGGCTGATTTTGAATGAAGAAGGAGGGGTTTGCAGGGGATTTTGAGCAGAATCACCTGGTTCGCCCATGTTTGACCTCGCTCTTTCTAGATGCAATTAGAATAGTAGCGTCTTCCTAACAAGGAAGAATTCTTCTCTTTTCAAGCGGTTTCTTATAGAAAGAATGAAGAAACTCGGCTTAAATATTGTGTAGCGAAAACTTACGTTTGTTTTTGACGCAATGAGATTCTTCAAGGGAGGCAAATGCGAATGGATAAAAAGGTAATCTTAACGGGCGACCGCCCAACCGGAAGGCTTCATGTCGGGCATTACGTCGGCTCTTTGAAGCGACGCGTCGAATTACAAAACTCTGGGAAATTTGATGAAATTTATATCATGATCGCGGACGCTCAAGCGTTAACGGATAACGCTGAACACCCTGAGAAGGTCCGTCAAAACATTATGCAAGTCGCGTTGGATTATCTTGCTTGTGGGATTGACCCAAAAAAGAGCTGCATCTTTATTCAGTCCATGGTGCCAGAACTTACTGAACTAACGTTTTATTATATGAATCTTGTTACGGTTTCTCGCGTTCAGCGCAATCCGACCGTCAAAGCGGAAATCCAGCAAAAGAATTTCGAATCAAGTATTCCATTAGGTTTCTTTTGCTATCCCATTAGCCAAGCCGCCGATATTACGGCATTCCGCGCGACAACCGTTCCAGCGGGTGAAGACCAATCTCCAATGATTGAGCAGTGCAGGGAAATCGTCCGTAAATTCAATGAAGTGTACGGTGATACCCTCGTGGAACCAGAAATCGTTCTTCCTTCTAATGAAGCATGCCAACGTCTCCCTGGAATTGATGGGAAGGCTAAGATGAGCAAATCATTAGGAAACTGCATCTATCTTTCCGATGATCCAGTTTTGATTCAAAAGAAAGTCATGTCGATGTTCACTGATCCTACTCATCTTAGGAAAGACGATCCAGGGCACACGGAGAATAACCCTGTCTTTATTTATCTAGACGCGTTTTGCAAAGATGAATACTTCGCTAAATTCTTACCTGAATATCGTAATCTCGAGGAATTAAAAGCTCATTATCGTCGTGGGGGCTTAGGGGACGTTACCATTAAGAAATTCCTCAATAACGTCTTACAAGAAGAACTTCGTCCAATTCGAGAAAGACGCAAGAGCTGGGAAAATCGTTTAGATGAAGTCTATGCGATTTTAAAAGAGGGCAGTGAGAAAGCCGAAAAGAAGGCTAGAGCCACCCTTCATGATGTTCGTCATGCGATGAAAATCGATTATTTTGATGACGAAAATCTCCTCAAATAAAACTTTCTAGTTTTTAATTTAAGTCTAGGCGACATAAATTCATCAAATTAGAGATGCCTCTCAGGTTGTTTTTCTATTGATTTTGTCGATGGATACTATCTTTTTGTTATTTTCATGGTTTTTTAAACACTGCAAAAAGGTGCAAATCGCTATCTGACATACTATGCAAAAAGGTGCAAATTGGTAGTGTTTTTTCACTATAAGAACTTCCAAATTGCTTTTTATTTTGGATTGATTCCTAAGTAGTTTTATGGAGAGCAAAGAATAGAAAATTTGTTGTAAGTGCGACTGAGTGATTTATAGGAACAGCGTATCGAACAATGAGAGCCTGCTTTTAAATTATGTGAAAAAAGTAATAGAAAAATGTTGAAAAACTCGGGGGGGGGGTAAAATTTTTACAAAATTAAAAAAGATTATGGGGGAATTATGAATAATCGTACAATTAGAAAATGTTTCTTAACGCTTCCTTTGTTTGCCTTGGGCTCTGCTCTTTACTCGTGTTTTGCTTCGCCTAACGCTATAAAGACGATAACTGTTTTTGGAAACGATGGTGTAGGGGTCGAATATACGGTTACTGTTGGTTCAACCTTTGATTACCAATTTGATGATAATGGTTCGCTTTTTGTAGGTTGCTTTGAAGAAAAAGATGGTGAAGGTGACAAGTTTGTCATGCACGATGGAAAATCCGTGGAATGGGAAGAGTCGATGCCTGACACTTTATATGCTTATTATGTTTCAAAGGAGAATTTGTCTTTTTCTGCAAATCGGATTAGCGATAATAACTCCCTTAGCGTTACAAATAATGGTTCAAAAGACATAGAAGCGGTACCATTTGACGACGCTTACGTTGCTTATATGGGCGAATCTGATTTAAAAGCACTCACGACTATTAGCTTTGACCATATGGATGTTGCCTCAGCAATTTATGATAATTGGAGCGATTTAGTAATCACGTGTAACGATAAAGAGATTTACAAGAACTCTTTGCGTGCAAATATTGATTGGATACATTTTTCTGAGACTTTTGAACTTGAATCAAAAGATTTGTCTAAAGGTCTCACTATTTCTCTTGGGCACGCTACAGGTAATGCTTCTAATCAAACTTCAACAATCAAAAACATCAAGGTAGAGGTGCACCTTTACACTGAAGAACAACTTTCGAATGAAATTAGTTTTGAAGAACTTGGGCAACATTTTGAGCAATATATGCCCGATGGATCGCAAATGCTAAGGGCAACAACTATGTCGGCTCAACCAGGGTGCTTTATTCCTTATCAAGTGAAAAAGCTTCTTGAAAAATATAATCAAAGCGACTTGAGCGTAACATTTACGATTTCAAGCTACGGGAAAAAATTTCTTTTAATGGATAACTGGGGCGATTCGTTTTGCAAAGTTTTAGATAAAGACGAGAACGAGCTTCAGAGCAAATTTGTGAAGTTACAAAATAATTCAGGATATTCTAGCAATTCCTGCACGATTAATATGACAAAGGGACAAGCAAAGCTTCTATCTAAAGTTATCGTTTCGCTAGAGTATCCGACCAAGAATGCCTCCGCTCAACCTTATTACACAAAGAGCATTAAAGTAGACTACACATTTACCACTAACGCTTAAGGAGCAATATGTTTGAAACTTGCACTGACAAAAAGTCGGCGATGAAGAAGCTTGATGAAAAAATAGCCTATTATGTCTCACCTGAAGGCGTGGATTATTGGCGTATGTACAATCAAGAATCATCGACCCTCGATACTGCATCTTTTCTTGCTTTGGTTGGATATAGGAAAAAAGAATTTACCGTTGAATGGGCTAGATATGGGACAACAAAAGTGAAAGTGGGATCCCACACGGAAATTTCTGGCTATTCTGGCGATGCAGACGAAGACGGTCACGTTGAATTAACGCCAGATTACGTGACGGTTGATGACTATGAAGACCGGGAATATCTAGCGGACTCTGGCGAAGTGTCTGACACGATTTATTATTGTTTTCCATCTAATCTTTGTGAGGCTAAAAAGCTACGTGACGAGTTCTCAAAAGATTGGCTCTGGTTTTACTCTAAAAACAAGATGAGGGAATATCCTGGAGGATATTATTTAAATATCAAGAACAATACGTTCGATAAGAACAAATTCCATTTTTGGAAAGAGAAAGAAACCAAGGAATTTATCGCTCATTATAGATTAGTGAATCTTCCTTTTTTGTTGCTTTCTTTTATTCTGATCGTGACGCTCGTCTTGTCGTTTCTATTTAGCTTGAGTTCTTTTACTTTTTCTGATTTCAGTTCAATCAAATACGCGATTGTATTTAAAGATTCTTACTTACATCTTAAAGGAGAATTTAATTACACTTTGTTTTATTCGGTGTGGGGAGGAGTTACAGCTCTTCATATTGTTTGTTGCTCCTTCTATGGCAAGCAATCTAGTTGGTGGCTACTTATTGTTTTTCTAGTCACTCTTATATTGGGGCCGCTAATTAGTACTGTCGTTTTTTATGGAGTATTAGGAAAAAGCTCTGGCTTTGATTTTTTCGCTCTTATATTAGCTTGCTTTTCCACATTATTAGGGTTTGTCATTTTTCTAGTTCTTTTTATCGATTGGCTCACGTTCGGGCCTATAGTTTCAAAGGCCAGGGCAAAGGAAAATCAAAACAACAAAGAACTTATGGAATTTTTCATGGACTTCCAGAAAAAAGGGATTATCAAAAAATACTTTGACTACCTCAATCGTTGGTCACTAATTACGGGAAAACCCATCAATGGGTAGCGTCGCTCAATTAAGTGCATTGTTTTCTGAACACGAAGACGTCTTAACTATTTCATGAAGAAAGTTTTCTCGCTATTAGCCGTGTCTCTTGTTCAGGCGAAGAATCGATTAACGAACTTTGCCCATTTGCAAAGCGATTCGATACGGCTTTTTAGCAGTGATTAACTTTCATTAACTTTTTTAGCGAAGATTAACTTCGATTAACTTCGTTATACTTTACTGGGTATTTGACTGTCAAAGAGAATCTTGGATTCGGCATTTACACCGTTAAAATTCCAAATAAAGAAGTTGGTAGTGTCTTTCAGGAAGAGATTGTCCGCAATATCCCCGCAAAAGATTCTTTTGAAAGCTTCTTATTGTTCCGCAACGCCTTTCTAAAAGGCGACACGGTAAAAATCGAAAGTTATTTAGAGAAGATTCTTCTTTCTAGCTTTTCTTATTTTGATTTTTCTAATGAAAAGAATTATCAAGTCATGCTTTTAACGTTAAGCGCGCTTTTCTTTGAAGACGCGATTGTGAAAAGCGAGTCCCCACAAGGAGAAGGGAGATGCGATATTTTGATTTCGCCGAAAAAGAAGGGAAAACCAGGTATTGTTATCGAGGTAAAGAATTACCAAGGGAATGTTTCTAGCTCTCGATTAGAACAATACGCAACAAAGGCCCTAGAACAAATCGAAAAGAACGAATATCAAGAAGAACTAACGTTGCGCGAAGCCTCTCCTATTCTTTTCTATGGAGTAGCCTTTTCGAAAAAGAAGGCCAAGATTGCAAGGAAAATCATTTCTTAATCGTTTTTTTCATGCTTTATGAAGGTTGCCGATTGCTTCCTAGACGAATCGTGGAACTATTTCCGCATTTTGTAATTTTTCATTGTTTGGTAGCGGTTTATTTGTGATATATGCCCTCTATCGTCTATAGTTATTTTACGGAGAAAAAATAATGAGCATTACTGTTACCCCATATATCCCGAGTGAAGATTACGATAACCCCGCCATGGTGACGGATTTCTATGAATTCGCGATGGCGAATTGTTTGTTTTTGCATGGATACAAAGATACGACGATGGTTTTCGATATGTTCTTTCGCAAAAACCCAGACAATCTAGGCTATTCCATTTCATGCGGGCAAGATAAGCTCACAAAGTTCTTATTGAACTATCACTTTACGGAGCGCGATCTTCTTTGGCTAAAGCATAAAGGTATGAGCGATGCGTTTTTAGCTTATTTAAAGGATTATCGCTGGAAAGGCGATATGTATGCCTTAAAAGAAGGCACGGTTTGCTATCCGCAAGTTCCGATGGTGCGAATTGAATGCGACATGGTTGGGGCGATTTTGATTGAAACCTATCTTCTTCAAACGATGAATTTCCATTCTTTAATTGCCACAAAAGCCACACGTATCAGCGGTTTAGCGACCCATACAAAAAGGAACGTGATGGAATTTGGGACTAGACGCGCCCAAGGACAAAGCGCAGGGGATGATGGAGCATATGCCGCAGTGCTAGGCGGATGCGTAGCGACCGCGAACTGTTTAGCGGAAATGAAATATGGCGAAGATGTGAAAGCCGTAGGAACGATTGCCCATTCTTTCGTGGAATTTTTCCCTGATGAATTAAGTGCTTTCCGCGCGTATGCGGATACTTATCCAAATAATGTCGCCTTGCTCTTAGATACTTATAACGTATTTGAATCTGGACTACCGAATTTGCTCAAAATCGATGATGAATTGATTCAAAAATACCCTAATGACCCTTCTAAACGCGTCAAAAGTGCCCGCATTGATTCAGGGGATTTGGCCCGTTCTTATAAACGGATTCGTAAAATCCTCGATGCAAAAGGCAAAAGTTACATCAAATTGATTGCTAGCAATTCCTTAGACGAGAAAAAGATGGCCAACATGGAAATTTATGAAGACGCTCATTTTGATTCTTATGGGGTAGGCGAGAATCTAATCACGAGCGCGACCGATCCTGTGTTCGGGGGCGTCTATAAATTAGTCGCGATCAAAGACAAAGACGGGAATTACCTCCCTAAAATGAAGTGCAGTGACTCTGCAAGCAAAGCCATTATCCCTGGCAAGCTTATGGCGTATCGCGTGTATGATGAAAATAACCAAGGGCAATGCGATATCATCGCTTTTGATGACGAAACGATTGAAGAAGGCGAGGATCTACTGATTTATAACCTTGATCCAGATGACATCAAACGAAAACGAGTCATTCACCTCTATAAAGTGGAGAAGCTTTTGCGTCCATTTATTGTCAAAGGAAAATTAATGCTGGAATTGCCTTCGATTCAAGAAAAGAAAGAATACGTCAAGGAACAATTAGAGCATCGCGTGTGGGAAAGCGAATTGCGGCCTGAAATGCCTCACGTCCATTATGTCGATTTGACCGAAAAGGTGTATGAATGTCGAGAGGCGATGTATCAAAATCTCCATGGTGGTAATCTATAGACATGAAAGCATTGTTTTACGGAGGAGCCTTCAATCCTCCTACCAAAGCGCATATCTATCTAGCGGAATACGCTTCTAGGAAAGCGCATTTCGATAAGGTTGTTTTTGTGCCATCGAAAAGCAAATACATCCTTTCTATAGAAAATAAAGGATCGTCTTTTTCAGAGCTTGAGCGGCTTACTATGCTTCGTTCATTGGCCCTATCTAGGCCGTTTATGGAAGTGAGCGATATCGAACTTCTTTCCACTGAACAGCCTAGAACCTACTTAACCATGAAAGAGTTACAAAAAGAAGGCTATGAATTGAAACTCCTTTTGGGGAGCGATTGGCTACACGAAGAAACTCTATCGAAGTGGATGTATCTAAAAGAGATCGCTTCCGAATTCGGATTCGTAATTCTAAAAAGAAGCCATGACGACATCGAATCTCTTTTTACTAAAAACGAGACCTTAAAAGGGCTTAGAAGTCATTTCCTTGTTTTGGATACCCCGAATGATTATCAAGATGTTTCTAGTAGCAAAGTGAGAGAATTGCTCAAAGATTTTTCGAAAAACGAAGCGGATATTAAAAAAATGGTGCCCGCAGAGATTTTTAGCTTTTTAAAGGAGAAAGAAAATGCATAATCGTTTTTTAAAGGTGAGTTCTATCACCCCTAAACTCAAATTATCCTTTGTCGCTTTTAATACGAAAAACATTGAGGAACTATATTTAAAGCATCTCGATTCCGCGATTGTTTTGACGCCTGAGCTCTCTTTGACGGGATATACTTGTCAGGACCTATTCTTCCAAAAGGAATTATTGACGAGCGTGGTTGCCTCTTTGCTGCATTTAAAAGGAATCACGAAAGATAACCTCCTTGTAGTTGGCGCACCCTTACAAAAAGGGAATTCCTTGTATAACTGCGCTGTATTTATGAATAATGGCCGAATTATCGGCGTCATCCCTAAGTCATATATCCCTAGTTATGGTGAATTTTATGAAGCTAGGTGGTTCGCTAGCGGCAAAGATATCAAAAACGATTTTATTGAAATCGGCGCAGAACTCATTCCTTTTGGTACGGATTTATTGTTCGTTGATAAAAATAGCGGCGCTACAATTGGAGCGGAGATTTGCGAAGATCTTTGGGTTGCCGATAAGCCGAGTACCAAGGCGACTCTAAATGGGGCAAACATCATTTTGAACCTTTCCGCGAGCGATGAAACGATCGGAAAAAAAGAATATCGGCGAAACCTTGTGAAGATGCAGTCTTCTTCTTGCTATTGTGCTTATCTATATTGCTCAAGCGGCCTTGATGAATCGAGCCAAGACCTTGTCTTCTCAGGGCACAATATCATCACGGAAAACGGAACCATACTCAACGAATCGATTTATGGGGATAGCCCAAAAGCAATCTCCGCTATTTTGGATTTGGATAAAATCGATTATAACCGCATTCATCAATCCACTTTAGTGAATGAAGATGATCGTTATCGAAAGATCCCTCTTTCTATCTCCACTATTTTTACCGATGACGTAAGGGAAGATGCCACAACTTTGATTCAATCTAGCTACCATGTTTCGCGTTTCCCTTTTGTCCCCGATGACGAAACGGAACGGAAAGAGCGCTGCTTAGAGATTCTATCAATCCAAGCGCATGGGCTCGCTACTCGCGTGAAGAATAGTGGAATTCATAAACTAGTGATAGGCGTTTCTGGAGGATTAGATAGTACGCTTGCTTTGCTCGTCGCAGTCGAAGCGAAAAAGCTGGTACCTACTATTGAAATTATCGCGATTACAATGCCTTTAGAAGGTAACACAACTTCTTTAACTTATCGCAATGCGCTTTCTCTTATGAAGGGATTGGGGGTTACCTCTAAAGAAATATCCATCCGCGATACTTTATTGGCGCATCTAAAGAGCATTGATCACCCCTTAGGCTATGAAGGGGAGAATGATGTTACTTACGAAAACGCGCAAGCTAGAATCCGCACATTGATTTTGATGGATGAAGCGAATCGCGAAGGGGGATTGGTTGTAGGAACGGGCGACTTGAGCGAATTAGCGTTAGGGTGGTGCACGTATAATGGTGACCATATGTCGATGTATGGCGTTAATTCCTCCGTTCCTAAGACGCTTGTCCAATATATTGTGAAAACCTACGCGGAAACGGTGGCAAGTGATGAGCTAAGAAAAGTCTTATTAAGCGTAGTGGCGACACCGATTAGCCCAGAATTAACCCCGAATCATAACGACAAGATTGCCCAAAAAACAGAAGATAAAATTGGGAAATACGATTTGAACGATTTCTTCTTGTTCTATACATTACGATATGGCTTTTCGCCTAGAAAGATAATCACTCTCGCTTTAGTGGCCTATCAAGAATTAAATAAGGAAGAGATTAAAGAACGCTACGAACGCTTTATCCGCCGTTTCTATTCACAGCACTTTAAGCGGAGCTGTCTCCCTGATGGGGTAAAGGTTGGTAGTGTGTCGCTATCCCCACGAGGCGATTTCCGCATGAGTAGCGACACGGATGTAGAAGGGGTAATCGCTTCGATCAAAGACTTATAATGGTAGACTCGCTAGAGAATTTCTAACGAGCCTTATTCGATTGACGCCATTTAGCTCTTCTTTCTTAGCATCATATCATCAATTAATTGCAAAGCCCTTCGATATGACAAACCGCTTCGAATATTAAGTTCAAGGGGCAAGTCCTCATATTTTTTCTTGTCGTTTTCTTTCACTGGGATCGTTGATTCTAGATAGTCTTTTGGATTAAGGGCGAAGAAAGCCCGGATGTGTTTACCAGAAATCGTTAGAAATGCATACCGCTTTCGGTGAAGGGAGAAAGTGGCTCCTTTTAGCGACACACGGCAATTGATGCCGTAATCAATAAGGTATTCGCGTAAACCCTCATAATGCTTTTTTAGCGGTTCGTCGCTTTCTAAGAGCTTTCTTTCAAAGCTGAGTTTTCGCCGCGCACCGAATTGGGCGAAGCGGTCTATGTCTTTATCGTCTATTTCTTTTAAAAAGGCTTCCGCCATGAATTGATTTGGATTGATGGTTATCGAAGAAACGTTAACGGCTCTATCTTCTTTTGTTGAAGCGGAACGGGAATTGAATTCGAACAGATTCCGATTCGCCTCGAGCTCGCTTCTAATCGCATTTCGAATGTCTTCTACCGTTAATGTGCTTTTTCTCTTCGCCTCAATTTCGTTTTTGATGATGCTACGAATGTCTTCTTCGTTAATCGCGTTTCTCTTATTTGACGCCATTTCGCTTCTAATCACACTTCGAATCTCTGCTTCATCGATGCTATTTTTCCTTGCTAAAGCCAGCTCATTTTGAACGATTTCTCGTATTTCTTTCTCTTTAATAGAAAAACTAGGAGCGAATCTAATTGGAGAATCTAGGGTAAACTCTCTTTCTTTTAGAGCAAACAGCGTTCTCATAACGATTATGATGCTAGAAAGATCTAACGCCATCGCAAAATAAGTGAAAACATTTCCCATTGGAGTTGAAATGCCTCGTTCTACTTGGCTTGTCGCCAAAGTAAGCAAATATGCAAAATAGGCGATAAAAACAAAATCGGCCACAATCGGCAAAATGAAATCTTTCTTTTCTTTGGTAATGACGTGAGCGAGTAGCAAAATAATACCAATCACGTCTAGTAAGAAGATAAAGCAACTAATAACGACCCATTCTAAGAATGCTTTGCCAATAAATGCGCGAGCCAAAATGGAGAATGCTCCGATAGGCCCATAGGTGATTCCGTAAATGGTCACTGTCGGGATAAGACTGGTCGCTCCGCCGATGATGATGAATAGTAAACTTGCGAGAAATAGGCCAGAAGCAAGTTCGGTTATTTTAAAAAATGGATTCTTTTCAATCTTCATTGTCGTTTCCTCCAGATAAATGAAATTATTGCATGGGTAAAGATAATTGAAAGGACAAATTTTGCATCATTTTGCGATAAATAATTATTTTCTTCTCTTAAAATGAGATATACTTTTCCTGCTAAGAAAACCGCTTAGCATTAAATAATTTTGGGGTCGTTTCTGGTCTTGACGGGGATGTATTAGGCTTTGATTGCAGTAGCGTGATGAGCTAAAACATCGAAAAACAATAACTGACAACAGTTATAAACCTTGGATGAACGTGTCTCCACGCGCATCCTTCGCTCGCGCTTAATTAGTATCCTACGGGATTCTCGGCATTGATCCGAGAGCAGCGTGTCCTCTATCTATGCGTCACTAGTAGATACTTCGGGCATAATAAATAGCGACTAAGCCCCTTCCTTTGATTAGGGGAAGCGGTCGAAAACCCTATAATCTCGCTTAGAGGACTCGATGGTATCATTCCTCTAAGTTAAATCCCGATATCGTCTAAACTGTAGACGTCATTGTTGGGTCTTCCTCGGACAGGGGTTCGAATCCCCTCGGCTCCACCAAAAAAGAATTCTTTAATAGCTTGCTTCTTGTAGCTATCTGGACGCTTCTAATGCAATAACATTAGAAGTGTTTTTTGGTTATTTGTAGAGAAAATGATAAAACCACACGTCTTTTGCTTGGATAATGATGAAATCGGTTTTGGTTAGTAATATCTCGCTTTATTGATAAATTAGATAAAATACGTTTGTTTTACCGGCGTTATTTGTTTTTTCATTTCTTTTGGTAGCAATGGCAATCGAAAGCGAGAGGCTAAAAAGCGATTTGGTTCTTTTATTGACAAAACGGCTTTGGTAACCTTGAGCAAATTCGTTTCTAATCGATAAGGATGTGAACGTTTTTTCGATAAGGAGAGTGCGAAAAAGGTTGAAATGTTTCAGTCTGATTTTAAGTAAAACGGGTGCAAGGATTAATTACTACATTCTTGTTTTTTAATCTCACTAAATTAAATTCAGCTACTTTTATCATGAATTTTAAGAAATTAGGGATTTTATTTTTTTGTTTAGATTTCCGCTATTTTGAGGATTTGAAGAATAGATTGCTTCCACTTCCCTATATAACTTGCTTGTTCGTTTAGGGTTTATGCTTTTTATAGAATGTTTTTTGAAGAATACCTCATCTTTCTTTTTTGTGGTGGCGGGTGCTTTAAAATAACCTTATTTGACTACACTCTCCTTTTATAAAACCACCTCAATTGTGTATATCGGCTTATTGATCTTTTACCCCTTATTGCTTACTCGTCTCTAAAAATGACAATGGTAAGCCTTTAAAAATGACAATGATAAAAAGGCGATAAATACTAGCAAAAACAAGAAAATGACAATGATAACGCTAGAATAATGACAATGATAAATTCATGAAGTCTTTTGGGCGATTCTAACGACCACGTTGCAGACATCTTGGTGGCGGGCGATTATAGAAATGGATTCGTTTTGATTAATGGTTTTTTACAATCAAAATTTTATATACACTTTACAAACGCAATAAAAATGCGAAAGATACTCATAAAAACAACAAACGAATAATCGCTTATTTAATTTTGGCTATAATTTAAAACATTTTTCCTAATAATTTTCATTGTTTTAAAAGCTCGTTTTGTCAGAAATAGTTTGCCGCTTTTTACGACAAGGAAATCAACAATATTAAAAGCAAGGCAGAAACGGAAATGGATGGCGGTGTAGAAAGAACGAAATAGCGATTCATAATCGACCTTTTCATATTTTTAAGTAACGACTAATTAGAAAACACTTCTATAGATTTACTGATTTTGTCGCAAGGCTCTTCTTTTGTTCTTATGGCCTAATTTTTTACAAACAAGGGTCGAACCCGCCACTAGGGTTGACGGGCACCCAAACTGGAATTAGAATGGGAGCGTAAGGAAACTTACAAAATCTCGGATGGCCGCTGCCGTACAGTGCGGAGTTCTAAAATCAAAGGGTCGCCAAAACGATCCTTTTTTTGAAGGGAGAGCCAATGGAAATACGATTATAGGCAATTATAGACGCTTACATTGCTAAGCTATCTTCAATCGATAAAAGAGTGCTTTCGAATCATGGGAACGATAGAAAACATATTAGACCTTATATCGGATTTTTGATAAAAATCAAAGACTTCAATTATTTCTTGCCCCTTTCTTCAGAAGATCCTAAGGACTATGACGAACATGGGAAACTGCGCTTTTCCACGCAAACTATTTTGAGAATGAAAAACAAGAAAGGGGATTTCTTGGGCAAAATATTGCTTAACAACATGATTCCCGCCCCTGATTCAGAGATCCAAGAAATTTCTTTAGAAAAAGAGGCATTAACCCTTAATAAGCAAATGAATTCTTTCATCATCAAAGAGAATAAATATAAAGATCTTTTAATTGACGAATTAAATTGGATTAAAGAGAACATTTTAGAAATAACGCGTAAGGCAAAACGGCTCTACAGCGCAAAAATTAATGAGAATAATAAAACGTATTGGGAAGGTAGAGAGAAACCGAAATTTTTAGAGGCGACGGTAGATTTCAAAAAATTAGAAGTTTTCGTCACGATGGAATACGCTAAATCGAAGCTTTAACTCGTGCTAGGATGCGGAAGGAGGTTATTTAAGGAAGCGGCCTCGTTCTATTTTTATAGACACTAATTTTGATGCATGCTGATGCACAAATAAATTGAATACATGATTCTTTGAGCTTCGCCTTTTCTAGTTTTGACTTAAGAAAAAAGAAACACGAAAACGATCAAAAAACTGAATTTTCAAGATATCTACCAAAAGTTGATGAAGAAGGGGGCTACTAGCTACCTCAATAAACCATTGTTTTCATCATATTGGTCGCTTTTAAAACTTGTCGGATTTTTCCTTGTCGGAAACTTCCGACAAACATATACTTTATGGTGAAAGCAGGTCGAATATGAGTTTTATAGGACGTGAAGAAGAACAAAAAGCAATTCATTATCTCTTGAGCCAAGACGGATTTCAGGGAGCGATTATTTATGGAAGAAGAAGACTTGGAAAAACGGAACTTCTTAAACATTGCTTGCTCAATCAAAATGTTCCTTGCATTTTTTATCAGTGCAGTCAGGAAAGTGAAGAAAGCAACGTTAGCGATTTGACAAAAGCCATTGAAGAGGCGCTTTCTTTATCGCACCTTCATTTCGATTCTTTTGTTGACGCCGTTGCTTTTGTTTTCGAGAAAGCTATAGAAAGAAAACTTTATTTTGTTATCGACGAATATCCTTATATTCGAAAGATATCGCCATCCATCGATTCCAAATTGCAAAGAGTCATCGATCAATATCGTCATTCAACGCATGTTTGCTTCTTTTTGTGTGGAAGCAGTGTTTCTACGATGGAGGGATTGCTTTCAGAAGGAAATCCTCTTTATCGACGTTTTGCCCTCTCCATTTTATTGAAAGAGATGGATTATTATGATTCGTCTTTGTTTTACCCAACCTTTTCGCTTGCTGATAAAGTACGCTTATTCGCAGCTTTTGGTGGGAGCCCTTTCTATAATTCTCAAATTAACGAAAGCCTTAGCGTCACTGAAAATATCATCTTGCTATTAAGCGGCAGATTCGCGGCGGTTGCAGATGACATTACCGTTAATTTGAAAAATGAGATAGTAAAAATCAATAACGCGAACGCGGTTTTTGCATCTATCGCGGAAAAGAGGGCGTTCCATTATTCTGATATTTTAGCGGAATCCCATTTGCCTTCCTCTTCCATTTTAAGCGATGTTTTAGAAAAACTGCTTAGCATGGATTTGATTGAATACGTGTGTCCGATTAATGACAAAAATAACAAGACAAAATCAGGATATCAGATTAAAGACAACGCGATGCGTTTCTTTTATCGATATATCTTTCGTAACCAAAGCGAAAGAGCTTTATTAAGCGAAGAAATGTTCTTTCGAGATTTCATACAAAACGACTTTGAGAGCGAATTTGTTCCTAAGGCGTTCGAAACCGTTGCGAAACAATATCTAATCCGCCGTAATAAAAGAGGCGAGAATAAGCCGCTTCTCCTTGACATCGGTACCTATTGGTACGATAGCCCGAAGAAAAGGAAGAACGGGCAATTCGATGTGGTTGGGAAAACAAAAGATGGCTATGTGTTTTACGAAGTGAAATTCACAAAAGAACCAATCACTAATAACGTGATACAAAATGAAATCGAGCAAGTCAAAGAAACAACTTTGACCCCGGTTCAATATGGCTTTGTTTCTCTCTCTGGCTTTGATTTAAGAGGGGTAGTGCCTTATATCTTAATTACAATCGAGGATATCTACCAAGGATAAAAATAAAGTGCAATTCAACGGTTCGCTTTAGACGCCCCTTTGTTTATTCCCATCTTCAGCAGTTAATGATAGAAAATAGGCTTAAATGCTGAACTTTTTGGGAATTTAATGTAGCCTTAAGTTTTCATTCCGGATATCTTCTTCAGCTG